>Ga0310786_10003076_pt1 | contig 24598 bp, 13 predicted proteins | sample AusTroGonzalo_MG_FD_203881 | JGI IMG/M metagenome (GOLD analysis project Ga0310786, IMG submission 203881) | Bovine rumen microbial communities from tropical cattle in Woodstock, Queensland, Australia - Gonzalo_03 (v2) (version 2) | ecosystem: Host-associated > Mammals > Digestive system >...
CTCATCAATACCCTGCGGCAGATGAACTACTCCGAGTGGGAGAGCGAAGATTTTTGTAAATATCAGGGTGAAATCAAGAAACGGCTTTCTGAAAATGGCAAATAAAGCATACCAGCGCACTTATACGCACCTGAGCGCCATCACCAAGGCGACGGTCTCCCTCGATGCCACGCACGTCGCCAACGACGAGCTGGCCTCCGTGGACGGACGTCTCGCCCAGGTCGTCAAGACCCGCGGAGGCAATGTCACGCTGCAGGTCTTCTCCGGTACCGAAGGCATCCCCACCGACGCGGAAGTTTCCTTCCTCGGGGCACCTCCCTCGCTCAAGGTCGGCGAGCAACTCTCCGGCCGCTTCTTCAATGCCTACGGCGCTCCCATCGACGGCGGTCCGGAGGTGGAAGGCGAAGAGCGCGAAATCGGCGGTCCCTCGGTGAACCCCTACAAACGGCGCCAGCCCTCGGAACTGATTCCTACGGGCATCGCCGGCATCGACCTGAACAATACCCTGGTCTCCGGACAGAAGATTCCTTTCTTTGCGGACCCGGACCAGCCTTATAACAAGGTAATGGCGGATGTGGCCCTGCGTGCGGACGTAGATAAGATCATCCTCGGCGGCATGGGCCTGAGCAACGACGATTATCTGTTCTTCCGGCAGCAGTTCGAGGCGGCCGGCGCACTGGACCGCATCGTCTGCTTCATCAACACGACGGAGAATCCTCCCGTGGAGCGCCTGCTCATTCCCGATATGGCGCTGACCGCCGCGGAATACTTTGCCGTGGACAAGAACGAGAAGGTGCTGGTGCTGCTCACCGATATGACGCTCTACGCCGACGCCCTCTCCATCGTGAGCAACCGTATGGACCAGATTCCCTCGAAGGATTCGATGCCCGGTTCGCTCTACTCCGACCTCGCAAAGATTTACGAAAAGGCGGTGCAGCTGCCCTCCGGCGGCTCCATCACCATCATCGCCGTCACTACGCTGAACGACGGGGACATCACCCACGCGATTCCGGACAATACGGGCTACATCACCGAAGGACAGCTCTTCCTTCGCGCCGACTCCGATTCCGGCTGCGTCATCGTGGACCCGTTCCGTTCGCTGAGCCGACTGAAACAACTCGTACAAGGGAAAAAGACGCGCGAGGACCACTCGCAGGTGATGAATGCCGGCGTGCGGCTCTATGCCGATGCGCAGAACGCAAAGACCAAACTCGAGAACGGATTCGACCTGTCCGACTACGACCTCCGCTGCCTCGACTACGCCAAGGAATACGCCAAGCGGCTGCTTTCCATCGACGTGAACATCCGCATCGACGAGATGCTGGATACCGCCTGGGAACTGTTCGGCAAGTATTTCAGCCCCGCCGAGACGGGCATTAAGCAGGCTTTGGTAGACAAATACTGGAAGGGCAAATAATGGCCATCAAGTTCCAATACAACAAGACCTCGCTGACGAACCTTGGGAAACAACTCAAGGTCCGGCAGAAAGCCCTTCCTACGTTGAAGAACAAGGAATCGGCACTGCGGGCGAGCGTACTGGGCGCCAAGGCCGAAGCCGAGCGCTATGAACGGCAACTCGCGCAGGCGATGCAGGGCTACGACTATCTCTCTGCCCTGTGGGATGAATTCGAGCCGGACCTGATCCGCATCAGCGATGTGGAGATGGGCACGGCGAAAGTGGCGGGCGTCAATACGCCGAAGATCGTCGAGATCCGCTACGAGATCCGTCCCTTCAACACCTTCGCCAAGCCCGCCTGGTTTGCCGACGGAGTGCGCATCCTCAAGGAACTGACGCAACTGGGGCTGGAGAGCGAGGTGGCGGCCGAGAAGCGCCGCATTCTCGAATTCAACCGCAAAAAGACCACCCAGAAGGTCAACCTGTACGAGAAAGTGCAGATTCCTGGCTACCAGGAAGCCATCCGTAAGATCAAACGCTATATGGAGGACGAGGAGAACCTCAGCAAGGCCTCGTCCAAGATCGTCAAAACGCGGCACGCCGCCATGGAAGAGGAGGAAATGCGATGATTGAGAAGATGTCAAAATACGCCTTTATCCTCCTGGGAAAGGACCGCAGCGACTTTATCGAGGCGCTTTCTGCGCTGGGTGTCGTGGATATCCGCCGCAGTGCCAAGCCCTGCGATGCCGCTTCCGCAGCCCTGCTGACGGAGATTGGCGAAGCGAAGACGCGCGCTGCGCAGATCCGCGCCGGAAAAGACGATAAACTCTCCGCCCTGGAAGGGAAACTGCAGGAAGCGCAGGCAGCGCTGAATGCGGCGGCACCCTGGGGCGATTATGACCGCGAACAACTGCTGGCCCTCGGGCTACCGCTGCACTATCATCGCGTCAAGGAAAAGCAGTTCCGGGAAGAATGGACTGCAGAAGTGCCGCTGCAGAAGGTCCGTTGCGAGAACGGCGAATGCTGGTTCGTCACCCTCGGGGAAGGAGACACGCTCCCCGGCACCCTGCCCGCACCGGCGATGACGCTTTCTGCGGCGAAGGCCGCACGCGACCAAGCCCAGGCTGCCGTATCGGCCTATCAGGCTGAGCTGGAAGCCAAGAAGGCGGACTTGCCTGCGATGGATGCCGATATCGCGGCCAAAGAGCGTGAACTTTCGCTTATGCTTGCCGCCCTGGCGGGGAAAGGCGAGGCCGAAGGGCAGTTGCTCGTGTATGAAGGCTTTGCCCCTGCGGCGCAGGACCCAACGCTCGCCGCTGCGTTCGACGCACTCCCCTGCCTGTGGTTGCGCGAGGCGGCTGCGGAAAGCGACAATCCCCCGATTGCGCTGAAAAACAATCGCTTCGCCCGGCTGTTCGAGCCGCTGACGGGAATGTACGGCATGCCGGTGTACGGCGAATTCGACCCGACGCCGGTGCTCGCGCCCTTCTTCCTGCTGTTCTTCGCCCTCTGTATGGGCGATGCCGGCTATGGCCTGGTGCTGATCCTTTTCGGCATCGCCGTAAGCAAGGGATGGGTGAAGATCGAGATGTTCAAGAATATCGGTCCGCTGATCAGCGTACTGGGCTGCGCCACGCTGGTGGTGGGTCTGGTGCTCGGAACCGCGTTCGGCGTCAATCTGTACCGTCTGGATGCGATTCCGGAGGGAATGAAGCAGTGGATGATTTCGGACGACGTGAAGATTGCCGGCTACTCCTCGCAGATGGTGCTGGCGCTTGCGATCGGCATCTTCCATATCTGTCTGGCGATGGTCATCAAGGCCGTGCTGTTCACGAAACGCTTCGGCTTCCGGCAGACCATCAGCACCTGGGGCTGGGTCGTCCTGGTCCTGGGCGCGCTGACGACGGCGGGGCTCTCCCTGTTCGCCGGACTCGACGCTTCGCTGTTGCGCGCGCTCATCATCGGCATCGGCGGCGTTTCCGCACTGGCCATCTTCATCTTCAACAAGCCCGGCCGCAATCCGCTGCTGAATATCGGCGCGGGGCTCTGGGATTCCTATCAGATGTCCACCGGCCTGCTGGGCGACGTGCTGAGTTACATCCGTCTCTACGCCCTCGGCCTGGCCGGCGGTATGCTGGGCGGAGCGTTCAACGACCTCGCTTTGATGGTGCTGGGAGAAGGGCCGACCTGGCAGTGGCTGCCGTTCGTGCTGATTCTGCTCTTCGGCCACGTGCTGAATCTGCTGATGAGTTGCCTCGGTGCCTTCGTGCATCCGTTGAGGCTTACCTTCGTGGAGTATTTCAAGAATGCTGGCTACGAAGGAAAAGGTTTGAAGTATAATCCAATAAAATAATTATCACTATGCTGAATGTAATTTTAGGCTATTTGGGGCTGGGCCTGATGCTGGGCCTGGCAGGTGTCGGTTCTTCTTTCGGAACGACGATTGCTGGTAATGCGGCGGAAGGCGCCCTCAAGAAGAATCCGGAGAAATCCTCTTCGTACATGATTCTCTCGGCGATGCCCGCTACGCAGGGTCTTTACGGCTTTGTGGCTTTCCTGATGTGGCTGGGCAAGGACTTCGCCCAGGACGGTGCGCTGCTCTTCGGGGTCGGTCTGAGTGTCGGACTCGTCTGCCTGTTCTCCGCCATCCGTCAGGGTCAGGTTTGCGCCAACGGTATCATCGGTATCAGCCAGGGACACGATGTCCAGACCAACACGATGATTTACGCGGCTCTCCCTGAGTTCTACGCCATCCTCGCCCTCGTCGCCGCGCTGATGATCTAAATCAGGCGATGAACGAAAAAGAGCGGCGGGCCGGAAAGGCTCGCCGCTCTTTTTATGATTCGCTGCTTACCAGCTGACAGGACGGGTGTAGGTGTTGCCGAAGCGGTCGGTCACGCTGACCGTGCCGCTGTTAGGCGTAGCACCGACCTCCGTCGTGGTGCGGAAGAGCGTAAGAATCCGATCGGTATCCACGGTCTTGTACCCGCTGTAGCCTTTCATCAACTTGGAGTAAGTCTTATAATGCGTGCGCATCTCGTAGTCCGCCAGGTCATAGCGGTCCTCTGCGGTCCAGCGCTCCATCTCAACCGGCTCACCTCCATCGGGGGTAAAGACCGGCAGGCCCCATTTCTCGTCCCAAAGGAAGATATTGGCATAGACGTAATTGTCGCCGTATGCGCCGCGAGGATAGGCGTGCATCTGATAACTCTCGTCCAACTGGGCGCCGCCCACTTTCATATAGGCTTTGCCGCTGCTGATCGTCCAGTCTTTCGACGGATAGGAAGGACGGACGCTGGTATATCCCGTACTTGCGCCGATCCAGCTGGGGCGCTCGTATTTGGTGGGATGGAAACGCCAGGTCACTTCTTCTCCGTCCACTTCCACGACGGTAAAGCCGCGCGGAGTACCGCTCGCCAGGTATTCATTGGTCCAGAGTTCTCCGGTGGAACGCGCCAGGGTATGCACCTGTACGCGTCTGTGCCGGTGATCCTCCGGATAAATGTAATTGAAGCCGACGTGCGAATGTCCTGCCCAGGCGTGAATCTCGCTGTAGTTGTTGATGAGATCGCCGTAGTCGGGACCGTGTTTCGCGGTGTTCGTACGCTCGCTGCCGCTGAGTTGCTTGAACATCGGCGAGTGAGCGCAAACCATCAGTTTGGAGGAAGTCGGAACGTAGGAAAGGTCCGCGCACAGCCACTCCCAGATCTCGTCGGTGAGGCCCTGGTCGTAAGCGGTGAGTTGGCCGCCGTCGCCGGCATCCTTCTTCATGATCAGATTGTCCAGCATCACGAAATGGAACTTGCCGATGTTGAACGAGTAGTTCCGGGGGCCAAAGTAGGATTCCCAGGGAGCCGCACCGCCATCGTCATCCGCTGCGCTAGGGTCGTTGTCGTGATTGCCGATGATATTGTAGGTCGGGAATCCGGTGGTGGACAAGCCGTTGACGTAATTGGAATAGAGTTTCATGCTCTCGTGCACGATGTCACCGAGGCAGATGCCATATACCTGACGGCCGGAAATACCGCCTGCCACATCCTTGAGTTCCTGGTAAAGGTCCTCGCAGATTTCCAGCGATTTGAAAGCTGTCTTGTCCAGATTCCAACTATTGGAACGGGGCTGCGGGTCCGCGGTAATCAGGAGCGTATAGCGGTCCGGATTCTCCACGGCGTTCAGGGTAAAGGTTCCCATATCGTACACGCCGTCCGCAGGGCTCACCGACGAAAGCAGTTTGTAGAACTTCGGCAGACCAGCCTGAACGGGAGGCATATAGCCGGACGGGGTGCTCACATAGATGAACTTTGTTTTGGCGGGATCGCTCTGAAGGTAGAAGGTCCCGTCGTGGAAGGTCCGCACGCAGTGCAGCCCGTCGCTCACGACCACGCCCTCCAGACCGTTTCCTTCACTGTCCGCCACCCGGCCCGTCACATTGTACGGATCCAGGATGAGTTTGTCCACATCCACTTCCGCAAGGCCGAATTCCACGGGGGTAATGGACGGAGCAAAGGTAAACTCGGGCATCCAGTAAAGTTTGCCCGCCTCCAGGGTAATAGCAGATGTGCGGGTCATCGTGAGTTTCGCGTCGCCGTCATCCAGCAGGTTGACGTGGAATCCCTGGGCATATTCTCTCGCAGGAACCGTGAAAATCAGTTCCACCGCTTCCGTTTCGGAAAGCGTCTCCTCGGGTTGCATCAGGATCCAGGTATTACCGTACGCAGGATCGGCCGGCGTCAGCGTGGCATTGGCGTAATCCACGTTGAATGTACCGCAAATCTGCTCGCCGTCGTTCCCGTAGAAGAACGCGACATCCAGCAGCGAAGGCGCGCCGGCAACGGCGGACTTCAGGACCTTGATGCCCACGAAGGCGCAGAGGTGCTGCATCGTGCCACCCTCGGAAACGGAAGTGAGTTGTGCCACCATCGGAGCCGTATCGGTGGAAATTCCACAAGGGGTAAATCCCTGCACGGAAGGCAGCCATATCGTGGATTCCGTACTGTAGCGAATGCTGGGGTACAGCAGGTTGTAAGGCGCCTCAAAGTCGCCGCTGAAGTAGAATTTGGCCGTCTTGCAATCCTCCGGGACATTGGAGAGTTCTTCGGAGTCAACGCCGTTCAGCGCAAGTTGGTCTCCGTTTTTCCAGTAGGTGGGGCGAACACCATCAACGGAGGGTCCGATGTAGGTTTTCGATATCCCCGGCATCCCCACTTCGATGACCAGTTCGCCTTCCTTCGGTTCCTCGACAGGATTCACCTGACAACCCGCTACAGCGAATAGCGCCAGGGCGATAATTGAACAAAATCTTTTCATCATTCAATTTTCAATCAATGTCAGCTACGTTTCCGCCACCGTCGGTAAAGTTCTTGTCGGAACAGATGGGATAATTACCGGTAAAGTGGCAGTTCTTGATCGTACTGCCGGCCACGGACTTGGCGGCAATGCCGCCGTCCACACAGGCATTGGCACCGTGGGTAATGGTAAGCAGATGACTGTAGCAGCCATCCAGCACGGAGCCTGCATCAAGCGTACAGACAATTCCACCGGCGCCCTGGATCTGTGAGGTTTCCATACTTGTCCCGTTATAGGTCGCGTTGCTGACGGTGGAATTCACCACCCAGCCGGCGATACCACCAAGCCAATAGCTGGAACTGTTCATATAGTTCCCGCTGCTTTCGGCATCGGTGATATCTACGAATTCCGCATAGGCCGCAATACCTGCGCCGAAGCCGCGGCGGGGGCCTGCACAGGGAACTTCCTCATCATTGACAATCTTGATCACCGGGACGACGGTATTCCTCACATCCGTGATGGGAATCCGGTTCTCCTCCGTTCCCAGGACAAACCCGGCAATACCCCCCTCAAAGGTCGATCCGACCTTGGTGTTGGTATTATTGAACTGGTCATTGAGCAGTTGTCCGGCATTCTCACATCCTATGATGCTGGAGGCACCGTCAAGATAGGCGACGATACCGCCGACAAACATGGTTGTAGCATTATTCTTTGTAGGATTACCGCCATGGATGTAACCGGAGTTGGTACAGTCACTGATAGCAACGTTGGACTCAATGGTTTTACCAATAATTCCTCCCGCATAGTTATCGGTATGGGCGGCGTTCTTCCCATTTACATTAAAGAACACCTCACCGGAATTTTCACAGCCGCCAACCGTTGCGGAAGCGGCGCTGCGAATCTCGCCGGCAATACCACCCATATAGAGTTTACTCATAATGTTGGTAGAACTCAACTGGAAAGTCACGTTACCGGTATTGATGACATTATCGACGGATGCCTGGGCGCTGCCGACAACACCGCCGAAGCGCAGGCCTGCCGTCGTAACGGTTACGCCATTATAAGAATCGGTGATATTTCCGCTATTGGAAATGCTCTTACCTTCACCGCCGTTAATCGCCGTAGTAGAAAGGCCGATGACACCGCCGAACTTGAGTTCCACGCCGGCGGCATTTTCCGTACGGTCCATCGAGATATTAGCCGCATTCTGCACGTCGCTGACCGTACCGGCATTGTTACCGATAACACCACCCACTTCACCTACGCGGAGACTATAGGTAGAGATATTGGTCGTCGTAATGTAGATGCTGCCCGTAGCCGCATTGGAACAGGATTCAACGCTGCCGAGGTTATACCCCACTACACCGCCGATTTTCTGGATACGCGGAGAGCAGCGGGATTCAAGCAAGCCGTTGTTGACGCATCTTGCCACCGACCCATCGGCCCTGTTGAGGCCGACGATTCCGCCGTAGTCATAATAGCGGGAGTTCCCGTCGGCCGCAGTACCATCTTTGCCCGTCGTCAGGACAAAGTTCTGGACCGTAGCGTTGTTGACACAATCAGTAACCGCACCCGTATTCTGACCGGCAATACCGCCCTGTGCAAGGTGCCAGGCCAGCGTCGTGTGGTTGATCAGGGTACCGCTGTACTGCTTGTTGTTCGCCATCGTCACTTCCTTGGGATGGTCGTTGACGGTACAGTTCTCCACCAATCCGGTCAGGTTGCTGCCCACGATACCACCGACAAGCAAATAAGGGTTATTCTTATCCGAACTTGAGACCTTTGCCTCGGTTTCCAGCGTACCGTTGAAGTCCGAATCCCGGATAATGCCCTTGGAATTGGTAATCTCGCCGACAAGTCCGCCGATATGGCAAAGTTTTGCCGCTACGCTGTAGTCGGCCGGCACTGTAATGTTTCCGGCATAGTCGCAATCCTGCACGAGACCTTCCGTTACACGGCCCACCAGGCCGCCGAGCGCCGTCACTTGCACAATGTCCTCCTCACCGGCGGTAATCGTTACATCCGCACTTACCGCCACATCCTTCAAAACACCTTTATGATAGCCGATGACGGAACCCAGGTCCGCCTCCGCGGTGTTGTGATGCGTAAAGGTAAAGGAACAGGACTCATCGATAGCAAAATCCTGCACGATTCCGGCCCCGCCCGTTGCCGTAAAGAGCGGAACGGTTGCCTGCAACCCGCTGATGGTCTTACCATTACCATTGAAGAGGCCATTGAAATAATAATCCTCATCATCACCGGCTGCGACCTTCAAACCGATACCGCCGGTGGCGTTGAAGGCCTCGGAGGTAGTTTCATCGAATACGATATCCTGCATCACTGTGGCAATCAGCCCTTCAGAAGCGATGGCCTTGCTGTTGTAATTCTGCGCGAAAGCAATCAGGTCGGCGGCGCTGGAGATCTCGATGCCGAGTTGAGTACCCGTAGGGACGAACTCGAATTCAGGCATCACATACAGGTGTCCGGCTTCCACGGTAAAGGAAGTATTCTTGGACATATCCATATAATGGCCGGCGACATCCGTCACGCGGACGGAGAAGCCCGAAGCGTATGTCCCTGCGGGAACCACCATTACGACGGGCAGAGGGTCGGCATCCAGCGACTTGTTGATATTGATCATGACCTTCTTGTCCTCTTCCGCGGAGGAAGCCGATGTGAGAAGTGCAAAATCATAGTTAATGCTGAAATCACCGCAGACCTGCTCTCCGTCATTACCGCTGAAAACGATGTTGGAAATACGGTCCGTATCCGGTGATGTTCCGCCCGCCAGTTTGATGGGGAATTTGATCATCGCGCAAAGCGGAGAGAGCGTGGCACCCGTCGTGCTCTCGCTGCGGGCCGACATAGGATAGGCATCGCTCTTGAAGCCATCCGCCTGATAGGTCTGGATAGCCGGAAGGGTGATGGTCGCCTCATCCTTGTATATGGAGGCAGGATAGAGCACATTGCAGGGCTTTGTGTAATATTCGGTGAAATCGAAGACGGCAGTAACACCGCCGGCCGCTTCTTCAGTCAGGGGTTCGGATGCAAGGCCGTTGATGGCGATGCAGTCGCCTTCGGCCCAGAAAATCTTACGCTTGGTGCCGTCCAGCGGCCCAAGGGTGGTTTTTACTTCGGAAAGTCCTACGCCGAACTGTGCGACGACTTTTCCTTTTTCACCGGATTCTGAAGTACCGGATTCCTCTTTGGTGCAGGCCGCAAGCACTCCCGCTACGGCGAGCAAAATTAAAAATCTGTACTTCATACTACCATTCAGTTACGTTTTCCTCCGTGATTTCAGGGGCGACCATCCCACCGCTCTCGGTGAGAAGGGCATCCTGCGGAATGATGCAGTCGAGCATCTGAGGGGATTGATAGATTAATTGTTTCATAAATATGTGGATAAGTAATGATTGACACTATGGGCGAATAACGGCAGCCCAGCCGCCGCCTGGCGCCATATGAAGCCGGACTTTCCCGTCAGCGGGGAACGGCTTGCTTTCGTGTTTGAAGTCCCTTGCTGCACGATGGGCGTTTACTCCATCGGAGAAGATTTCCATAGTTTGAGGAGACTGGATAAAGGAAAGGTCAAGGGTTAAATCCCTGGCATTCCAGTCGGTAAGCGCACCGACATACCAGGTATTCCCCTTGCGGCGTGCCATCGCGACCCACTCCCCCGCCTTGCCTTCCAGGGCACGGGTTTCGTCCCATACGGTGGGGACATCGGCAATGAATTTCAGACATTCCTCCTCCCTGAGATAATTGGAAGGAGAATCGCAGAGCATAGTCAGCGGGGCATCGAAGATGACATATTCCGCCAATTGGCGGCATCGGGTACCCTGGGACATCGCTTCCGAACTTACGAAACGGAAGTTTTCCTTGGTGGCGTTGCGCATAGCGCCCTGGGTATAGTCGGCAGGGCCTGCGACAAGACGTACAAAGGGGATGCTCACTTCATAAGTGACAAGGTCTATCTCGTTCTTTTTCAGGCCCTTCGCATTCTCCAGACCATAGACGCCCTCGAAGTTGATCACGTTCGGCCAGGTCCGTTGAAGGCCGGCAGGCTTAAAGGCACCGTGAAAATCGATGAGAAGGTGATAACGGGCAGCCGTTTCAGCCACGCGACGGTAAAAATCCACCATAGGCTGGTCGTCCCTGTCCATAAAATCGACCTTGAAACCCTTTACGCCCATCGCGGCATACTCTCGGCAGGCACGCTCTATATCTTTCTCAAAGGCCCAGTACCCGGCCCAGAGGATCAGGCCAACGCCCCGCTCCTGTGCGTAGCGGCAAAGCATCGGCAGGTCAATCTCCGGAATAACCTGGAAGAGATCCGCCTCTCCCTTGACGGCCCAGCCTTCATCGAGAATGACGTATTCTATACCATTCTTCCCGGCGAAGTCGATGTAATACTGATAGGTTTCATTATTGACACCGGCCTCAAAATCAACGCCGTAGAGGTTCCAGGCATTCCACCAGTCCCAGGCGACCTTTCCGGGCTTGACCCAACTGAAATCAGCGTCCTTCTCAGGTTCTGAGCCAAGCAGCCAGGGCAGGTCGCAGGTCAGCAGGTCCTTGTCCTCCCGTGCCACGATGACGATACGCCAGGGAAAGGCTTCTCGGCCCGCGGCTTTGGCGATGTAGGCTTCCCTGGTCTGTACACGTCCCTGAAGCCTATTGTGACCGCCCTGTTTGATGTCCTTCGGATAAGGGGCAAACACCGCTTCAAGGGCATTGTCACGGTCTTCATTCCCAAGATACATCCCGGGATAGTTCAACAAGTCGCTTTCCGTGATGCAGATTTTCATCCCGTCCGGGCCGTCAAAGGTTACCGGCAGGAAAGCAAGTCGCCCCTGCTCCCATTCACTCAGCCGGATCCGGCTATAGGTGTTTTCGAACGAAGTGGAGAACTGACTTTCAAAACTGTCTTTCTTCCTGGCGTACGGGACAAAGCCCTGCACATCGCTGCCAAAGCGGAAAGAAGCCTGCTCAGCCTGCACAAGGAAAGGGGCCTTCCTGTCCGCGATGAAGCGATAGGCAGCCCCGTCGTCATACGCGCGGAAAACAAGGCTGAAGCCATTGCTGACAAGCGTCAACTCATTGTAGGCTTCGCGGACACGGGACTGCCGATAGACGACCGGCTCGACGAAGCGGTCCACACTGCGGCGAAGCGCCTTGCGGACTTTCATATTTTTCCCGAAGACGGTACCGTCCGTGAGGGTCATCGCAATGGCCGAAGGCTCGAGCACCTGGTTGCCGGACCTCTCTACAGACCAGAGGGTCGCAGCACCGGGGGCAACTTCAACCGTGAGTTCCCCGGAAGGAGACTGTAGTTGATAAGTCTTCCCTGCCGCGGCAAGGTCAGCCGCAAGCAGGGAAAAGATAAGAGTAATCCAAAGGGAATGTTTCATCTATTACCAAGTTATCGTCCGGCTATAAACATTGCCGAAACGGTCGGTTACGGATACGGTACCGCTGTTGGGAGAAGCGCTGGCCGGAGCACGGAAAAGGGTGGTGATGAGCCCGTCCGATTCCGTCGCTACAGTGGTATAACCTTCAAGGCCAGCCAGACTGCCACCGCTCTTGTTCGCATAGGTCTTGTACCAGGAACGGAACTCCGTATCTGCTTTATCGTAAATCTTCTCGGTATCCTCAATCAGGGCTTCACCCGGAGCATAGAGCCGGGTCATTTCCACCGGAGTGCCTCCGTCCGGTGTCCAGACGGGAGTCTCCCAATTTTCATCCCACAGGAACACATTGGCATAGACATAATCGTCACCGTAGGCTCCGCGGGGAAAAACGTGCATCTGATAGTCTTCCGTCAAAGCTCCGCCTCCATTGCGCATAACGGCCACCCCGCTGGAATAATCCCAGTCACGCCAGGTATAGGCAGGCGCACCGGCGGAGCAATAGCCGGTGGTCACCCCCTGGAAAGCACCGCGCTGACGGGTCATCGGATGGAATTTCCAAGTGATATTCCCGTGATCCACCTCTACGACAGTAAAGCCGCGCGGCGTACCGTTGGCGAGGTACTCGTTGGTAAACAACTCGCCCGTCGAGCGGGCAAGGGTATGTACCTGCACCTTCGCGTTGCGATGATTTCCCGGATAGATATAATTGAATCCGGAATGGGTATGACCTGCCCAGGCGTGAACCTCTGAATATTGACCAAGCAATGTGCCATACCCATAAGCATAATCCTCTTTGGCATTATGCCCACCGTGTTTGGCCGTATTGGTACGCTCACTTCCATTTTGATATTTGAACATCGGAGAGTGCGCGCAGACCATCACCTTGGAAGAAGTGGGGATAAACGCCATATCTGCCTGCAACCAGGCCCAAATCTGGTCCGTCAAGCCCTGATCAAAGGCCTTGAGGTCTCCGTCACCGTTGAGCTTCATAATCAGGTTATCCAGCATCACAAAGTGAATACCGCCGATATTGAAAGAATAGTTACGGGGCCCAAAATTGGATTCGTAAGGTTCTGCACCTGCATCGTCGTCAGCGGCAGCAGGATTGTTGTCGTGATTGCCGATGATGTTATAGGTAGGATATCCCAGCGTAGCCAGGGCGGACACATAGTTGTCATAGAGCGACATATCCTCGTGGACAATATCTCCCAGGCAGATACCGTAGACCTGACGGCCGGAGATACCGGAAGCCACGTCGTACAATTCCTGATAAAGGTCCTGACAGACATCCAGGGACTTATAGGCTATCTTGTCGAGTGTCCAGTTGAACTTCCTCGGCTGCGGGTCCGCGGTAATCAGGAGGGTGAAGCGGTCGGGATTGGCCACCGGCGTCATCACATAATCGCCCATATCACGGACTCCCGCAGAAAGAGTACCTTCGCTAAGCAGTTTGTAGAACTTGGGAATACCGCCTTCGACCACGGGCATATAGCCTGAGGGGCTGCTCACGTAGACGAATTTAACGTTATCCAAAGAACTCTGCATAAAGAATCGTCCGTCAAGCATCGTCTGAACGCACTGTAAGCCGTCTGAAACGACAACCCCCGGAAGACCTTTTCCTGCATTATCCACTACACGGCCGGTCAGATTGTACTCATCCGGATCCGGTTCGATGTAGTCCTCGATGATATCCTCAATTTCGAAACTCGTCGCGATGGACGAAGGAACGAAAGTGAAGGCGGTCATCTTCTTCAGGCTGCCAGCATCCAGCGTAGAGGCTGTACTTTTCACCTTGGTCATCGTCCGGTGCTGATTATCCTCGAGGACAACGCGGAAGCCGCTCGCATACTCCCCTGCAGGGACGACGAGATAGAGTTCCAGCGGAGTCCCGCTGACCAGCGGCTGCGCCACGTTCAGCACCAGTTCCTTTCCCTCTCCGGACTCAGCGGCCGGAGAGAGGGAGGGAACGGTATAGTCGATGCTGAAATCGCCGCAGACCTGTTCGTCCGCATTCCCATAGAACTTCACGGTGGAAAGCGACGATGCGCTCACGCCGGCATCCTTGCTGACCGAGAGTTGCAGCACGGCGCAAAGGTGCCCGAGCGAAATCTTTCCGGAGACAGATCCCACATAAGCGGCAAGAGGCTCCGAATTACTTGCGAAAGAACCTGCGGCGTACGCCTGCTCTGCCGGAAGGGTGATGGTCGATGCATCCTTCCAGAAAGAGGCCGGATACAAAAGCTTGAAAGGAGGGTTGTGCACGCCAGGGAAGATGAAGGACGCAGAAGAGGCCTCCTCCCCGACGCCGGATAGCGGATAGGATGCGGTGCCGTCCAGGGACAGGCAGTCCCCGTCGCACCAATAAATCTTCCGCTTTCCGTCTACAGACGGTCCCATAACCGTCTTTCCGCCCGCATCCTGAAGACTTACATCCAGGGTGGTCACACCCTCGGAAAGTCCGTCAATCATACCCGACTCCGGCTCTTCCACCGAACAGGCAAAAGCCAGGGTGGAGAGCAGGAGTACAGGAATACGCCACAAATTTCGCATACACATATCAAAGATTAAAGATCAGCCACGTTGCCGCCGCCATCGGTGAAGTTGCCATCGGAGCAGATTGCCATCGCCCAACTGGCGGGATTAGCACCCGAACTATCATTCGTTACAGTCCCTGATGCTTTATAATGGCAATTCTGGATAGTAGAACCTAAAGCAGAAGAGCCGGCAATGGCTCCTGCCACGAGTGTAGCACCTGCATTAGTGTCGGAATGGATAAAGCTAGACACGCTGCTCGAGCAGTCTGTCACGATGCTTCCGGCATCCAGTTTAGCCACAATACCGCCTCCGTTCTGTAACTGGGAGGTTGCAATTGAAGCACCGAAGAATATACCGGAAACCGTCGAATTGACCAGCCAGCCGGCAAGGCCGCCTACATAATAGCCGGAGCCGCCGCCATAACTATTGGTGTTGGTGGCACTGGTAATATCTACATACTCTCCATAGCCCACTGCGCCACCCGTGTAGCCACGGCGGCCTCCGGTAATGGTCCCGCCGTCATTGACATCGTTCGTAACATTAGATATGGGAATCCGGTTATCTGCAGTTCCCAATGCGAATCCAACGATGCCACCTTCGAAAGTAGAACCTACTTTGGTAACAGTGTTGTTGAAGTGGTTATTGAGGAGGACTCCGTTGTTCACGCAATCGTCAACGATGGACACGCCGTCCAAATAGGCAGCGATACCACCAACATAGAAAGTCGTCCCATTCTGTTTGGAACCATTCCCTCCATGGATGTAACCGGCATTTGTACAGCCGCTGATAGCAAGGTCACTGTCAACGGTCTTGCCCAAGATACCTCCCGCAAAATTCTCGGTATGCTTAGCGTTAGAGAACGGGATTTCAACTTCGCCGGTATTATCGCAATCGGTGATGGAGCCGGATTCATTCATCTTACCGACTACACCAGCTGCAATCAGATCCGTGCACGCGGTAGTGATATTGCAGTTGATATGGACATATCCGCTGTTCTCACAATCCGAAACGGTGGTTGTAACCTCTTCACCTGTAACTAAGCCTACAATGCCGCCAAGGTAGTCACCGGTATGAGCAGCAGCTTTTGCATTGACATTGAAATAGACCTCGCCGGAATTCTCGCAACCGCTTACGGTAACATTCGCCGCATTTCTCACATCGCCTGCTATACCTCCCATATAGAGCTTGCTCATAATGTTAGCAGCACTAAGTGTATAGGTTACATTTCCGGTATTGCTAACGTTTTGTACAGAGGCCTGGGCGCTGCCGACGATACCGCCAAAGCGGAGACCGTCGGTTGTAACGGTCGCGGGATTATAACTTATGGTTATATTGCCGCTGTTAGAAATTGTCTTGCTTGCGCCGCCGTCAATGGCTGCAGTAGTAATGCCAATGACTCCACCGAATTTCATTTCAACGTTGGCATTGTTCTCAGTACGGCTTAACGTAATGTCACCGGCGTTTTGGATATTGCTGACGGTTCCTGCATTATTGCCAATGGCACCACCAATTTCACCCACGCGGAGGCTATAAGGTGATTGACCAGTGGCAGAAGCGATAACAATATCACCCGTTTCGCTATTGGAGCAGGAAGATACAGTTCCAAAATTATATCCTACGATACCACCAATCTTCTGGATACGCGGCGTAGAACGGGACTCGAACAGACCATTGTTGATACAATCAGTCACGGTAGCGTCCACCGCATTGTAACCCACGATACCTCCCACATCATAATAGCGGGAATTGGAGTCACTTGCCGTTCCGCCCTTGGTAGCGTTAGAAAGCACGAAGTTTTTAGTGGAAGCATTGTTAATGCAGTCGGAAACGGTACCGGCATTGTAGCCTGCGATTGCTCCCTGTGCCATATGATACACCTTGCGGCTATGATTCTGGATAGTCGCAGTATAAGTCGTGCCATTATCCATCTCAATCGCCTTGGTGTTGGTGCCAGAGGCGGAGCATCCGCTTACCGTACCGGCGTTGACAGTACCGACGACACCTCCAAGCCTCAGGTAGGGATCTGTTGTGCTGGTGGAAGCGACGGTTCCTGCAAAATCAATCGTACCTTCGAAATCGGAATTCAGAACTTTACCATCAGCGTTAGTAATGCTGCCGACCAATCCGCCGATATAGGTTTTCTGTGTGGTGACCACGAAGCCATCCGGAACGGAGAGATTGCCGGAATAGGTGCAATTGTCCACAGTGCCGACTGTCACACGACCCACCAGGCCACCGAGCGCGGTAACCTTACTGATCTCGCCTGCCACCAGGTTGACATCAGCCGCCACTTCCACGTTCTTGACGATTCCCTTGTTGTACCCCACAACTGCACCTGCATCAAGTTCGGTTGTGTTGGGATGTGTAAAGGTAAAGGAGCAGGTTGAAGCAATTATAAGGTCATTGGCAGCTCCGCTTTCACCAATCGCGGCAAAAATCGGGACTGTAGCAGCAAGACCGCTGATGGTATGCCCATCGCCATTGACGATTCCGTTGAAATAATAGTCTTCAGTGGCACCGTATAAGTTGTTCTTCATACCGATACCCCCCGTCGCGTTAAAGGCAGCGGAAGAAGTGGCATCGAAGGTGATGTCTTGGGTAACGGTAGCGATAAGCGGCTCGTCCCCAAGGCCCTCATAGACCTTGTTGTTGTAGTCCGTCGCAAACTGAATCAGATCTTCAGCAGAGGCAATCTCGATACCAAGTTCGGTTCCGCCAGGAACAAACTCGAACTCCTGCATATTGTAGAGATGTCCGGCCTCCAGTGTCTTGGAGGAAGTCTTGCTCTTGGTCATAAAGTGGCCGTTCTTGTCCATGACGATGATATCGAAGCCGTTGGAATAGGTGCCGGCAGGGACAACGATGTAGTAAACGGCCGCGGAGGTTGTAGAAGTAGCCTGGCTCTTCACGACCTTGACCTCCTTGTCGGCAGCCTCGGAGGAGGTGCCGGCGATGGTAGCATGCTCAAAGTCAACGGTGAAAATGCCGCTTACCTGCTCGTTGTTGCGGCCTTTGAAACGGACGGAAACCAGGTTGTCCTCATCGGCATCCGTTGCTGCACGCTTTACGGCCACTTTCAAAATTGCGCATACGTGGGACATTGTGATCTTTCCAGTGCCGTCGGCACTATAGCCGACCATCGGGAACATATTATCGGCAAAACCATTGGCCTTATAGGTTTGGATGGCAGGAAGGACAAGGGCTTCGGAATAGATACCGGCAGGATAAAGAACTTTGTACGGAGGCGTCAGTACACCACTGAAGGAGAATTGTGCAGAAGCAGTGTTGTCCGGAAGGTTCTCAAGTTCATCTGAAGCGGAACCGTTCACGGCAATCTGATCTCCATTGGACCAGTACACATTGCGAGAAGTACCAACGAGATCGCCCATATAGGTTTTAGAATCATCGGGAAGCCCGACAGTAAGGACGGTCTTTACTTCAGGGGCCAGTTCAAGCGTTTCGTCCTGAACTTCCTTTGCGCAGCCCGCCATCAGCGCGACCGCAGCCATTAAATAAAAATAACGTGTTTTCATTATTCCCAGCCCTCCTCTTCTTCTTCAATGGGTTTAACTTCAAAAGATGTCAATACAGGAACCTGCACTTGCAGGATCTGCTCTTTGCAGGCAGGTGGAACATACGCGCCAGTCTGCACATTCAAATAAGGAATTTTTAACATAATAAATTAATTGATTTATATTGATTGATTGATTGATTATTACCAACTTATGCTTTGTGTATAAGTATTTCCGAACATATCCGTAACGCGGACCTCGCCTCCCTTGGAGCCTTCACCGGGCATAACGCTGAAGAGAATCGCCTTGGTGGACGGGGTGCAGTACTTGCGGTTCGTAGCGTTGTCGTAGGTCTGGAAGAGCGCATAGTAGGCCGGATCCACCCCGGGGGTGAATTCCATATCGGCCACCTTGACGCCGTTTTCGTACCACTCGGGAGTGCTCCAGCCCTCGGACCAGTTCCAGATGTTGACTTTTACGCTGCCGTCGCCCTCCTCATCCGGGGCATAGACGCGCATCTGGTAGTCCTTGCCGTGGCCGACTCCCTTGTAGTACCAGTCTACTTCATCGCCGCGCACGTTCATCACCATATAGCCCTGGGGCTCGCCCATCGCACCGATGGGACGATTGAAACGCAATGCGCCCGTAGCCCTGGCCACGCTGATGCACTGGATGTTCGGCGCACCGTGCTTGGTGTCCTTGCCGAAATGGTTTGCGTAGTTGTAGTAGAAATTCTCGTGGTTGTGCCCGTTCCAGGCATAGACCGCCTTGAATTGGGAGAGCAGCGCCAGATAATCCGCATAGTGCCGGGCATAGAAGTTATGGGAACCGTGCGGAGAACTGTTCGGGGTCTTGAACAGGTTCTGATGCGAACAGGTCATGATGACCTTGTCCTTCGGCACATAGGAGAGGTCGGCCTGCAGCCAGGCAAGAGTGCGGTCGTCCAGGCCATAACCATACTTGTCCTTCGTGGTCTTGCGGTCATACATAATGGTATTGACGACGATAAAATGGATGTCCCCGAGGTCGAAGGAATAGTGCTCAGGGCCCACATAGGTCTCAAAGAAGACATTCCCCTGCTCCGTTTCGAAGAGGGTCATCTGATCGTAGTCGTGATTGCCGATGACGTTGAAGGTCGGGCAATGAATCTTGGCGGCGACATCCAGATAATCGTCCCAGGCATACATCTCGTTATAGACCAGGTCGCCCAGGTTGATGGAATAGACCTCTCCCTTGCAGGAGGCACGGAAGGCCTCGGCGTCGGGAGCGACAGTGTCGTTCCAGCGTTCCATAGATTCGTCCCAGCCATAAGGGCGCACCTGCGGGTCGGCAATCATCATTACGGTGTAGTCCTTTGCCGCCTTCTTTTCGGCGAGGACGAAATCCGCCTGCACGGCTTTCGCATAACGCGGGATGCGCTTGAAGAACTGCGGAACGCCGGCGCGCAGGGGAAATTCCGCCGTCGCGGGGAGGCTCAGGTAGATAAAGCGCGCCTCGCTGAGGTCGCTTGTCATCGAATAACTGCCGTCCGCCGCCGTCAGGACGCACTGGCGGCCGTCAGTGACGACGATTCCCGCAAGCGGCTTACCGTCGACGGTCTTGACCGATCCGGTAACATTAGGAGCAGTCAGGTAGACGTCCGAAGGCTGCAGCACGGTGGCGTAATCATCGGCGGCAGCGCCACCGGTAGCGACGAAGACCGACGTGGCGACGATGTTGCCCTTCCGGCCGGATTTGCAAAGAATCTGGCCGTCGTTGGAGCAGTCTTTCACAAAAGCCCGCATGCCCTCGCGGCACTCGGTATAGCCGACGACGCCCGCCGCGTGGATCGCGTTGCGGTTGTTCGCTTCGTACTTGTTTCCGCCAGCATCGGCATAAATGCTGCCGTGATTGACGCATTCGCGCACGTAAGCGCCTTCCGTCTGGCTCTTGGGGCAATAGATGTTGCCGACGATGCCGGCTGCGGTGCTGCGCGCACGCGAACTGATGCCCTCGAAGCGGACTTCGCCGAAATTGACACAGCCGCGCACGTGCACGGGACGGCCGATGTTGCCGACAATGCCTCCGGTATGCGAAGGCTGCTCGCCCTCGGAAACGATTTTCCCGTAATTGCGGCAGTCGGCGATGACCAGCGATTCGTGCGGCATCGCGACGATGCCGGCGGTATAACTGCCGCAGGCACCCTTGGAGCGCACCTCGCCGAAATTATCGCAGCGCAGGATGTGCGCCTTGGTCTGTCCGGCGATGCCGGCCGCGCGGCCGATGGAGTTAACCGCCCCCTCTTCCGTCGCACGCACTTCGGAGGAGATGTTCCCCTTGTTGATGCAGTATTTGACGGTGGAACGGTTGGCGTTGCCGGTGATGCCGCCCAGATACTGTGCGGCGAGCGAACCCACTCCGGAGAGGTTGCCGTAGTTTTCGCAATGGGCAATGACGCTGGAGGTATTGGGTTTCGCCCCGCAGAGTCCGGCGATGCCGCCCATACTCAGATAGACTTCCTCTTTGGTGACTCCGGCCACATCGGCAGTCAGGTTACCGAAATTGGTGCACTGCTTGATGACGAAGCGGTTGAAGCCCGCGATGGCGCCGACGGACACTTCCGCCAGCGCATATTCGCACTTGAGGGAAACGCTGCCGTAATTGACGCAGTCGCTGATGACGCCGAAGTTGGAATCGGCGATGAAGCCCGCGTGGAAGGCATTGCCCTTGGCTACCGCATTGAGCGAGCAAGTCTGGTCGATGACGATGCCGCTCACCTCCGCCGTACGCGTCAGTTCCGCGAAAAGGCCATAGGGGGTCTTCCAGCCCTTGAGGGCATGACCGCAACCATCGAAGCGGCCGCTGAAGGACTTGACCTGCGGGAACTTCTTGGCCTTGGACATATCGATATCGGCCGTGAGGACCACCACCGAATCCGCGTTGCACCAGGGCAGCAGGGATTCTCCCTTGTTGGCAGCCTCGATGAAGGCTTTGAGTTCCGCCATATTGCCGATGCCCTGCGCACAGAGCGCAAGACTCAGGGAAAGCAAGAGGAGGAAGGTGACTAATTTTCTCATTACCAACTGATTGTAGATGAATATTCGTTACCGAAGCGATCCGTCACCTTGACGGTTCCGGTCTTGGGCCCCTTGGGATCCACATAGACGCGGAACAAGGATTCGCAGTTGTTGGAATCCTCGGAGAAGGAAGACTCGCCCGCAAGTTTGGAATTATGCTCGCGATAGTATTTACGCATATCCGCGTCCGCATAGGAGTAGCGGAATTTCTTGTCGCTGACCCGCGTCATGGAAGCGGGCACGCCACCTGCGTAGAAGACCGGCTTTTTCCAGAGTTCGTCCCAGAGGAAGATATTGGCGTAGAGATAATCGTCGCCATAGGTACCGGGGGCGAACAGTTGCATCTGGTAACTGCCGTCGAGGGGTTTCCCCACATCGCCGCGCAGAATCGCCTGACCGTTCAGGTAATCCCAGTCGCGATATTCGTAGGAAGGAGCGGCGTACTTGCTCGGATAAGTGCCGGTGAAGTCGGAACTCTGGTAGAAGATGGGCTTGAAACGCCAACTGACTTCGCCGTGGTCGCAGTCGAAGACGACATAGCCGCGCGGCGTACCGTTGGAGCCCATATATTCATTGGTCCAGAGCGGACCGGTCACCCGCGTCAGGGTATGGGTCTCGATGACGGGATTGTCCAGGTTCACGAAGTTGCAGGTCGTGTGCGTATGCCCCGCCCAGGCATAGACCTTCTCGTATTTGGAGAAGAGCGAACGGTAATCCGCATAGTGGGTGGCACTGCTGCGCTCGCCGCCGCCCAGAAGATGGAACATCGGCGAGTGGGCGCAGACCATCAGCGTCGTGTTGAAGGGGACGTAGGAGAGGTCGTTCTGCAGCCATTTCCAAATATCTTCCGTCAGGCCGGTGAGGCATTCGTCACTGTATTTCCCGGAACCCGGGCCATAGGCAATCATATCGTCCAGCACGATGAAATGGACGCCGCCCAGATTGAAGGAATAGTTCACGGGGCCCATCTGCGCTTCAAAAGCCTTGGAGGCTTCTTCGTCGCTCTGGTTGAGGATATGCTGCTGGTCGTGATTGCCGATGACACTGTAGGTTAGCACACCGGCATCCGCCATTCCTTTTTTATACTGCGGAAGCAGGGAAAGGTCCTGGTGCACGATATCGCCCAGGCCGATGCCATAGACCGGCCGGTCCATCATCGTGGCACGCAGTTCCTTCATATCCTTGTACATATCGTTGCAGCAGTCCAGCGCGTGATAGGCCACCTTGTCCAAGCCGGCATTGCGCGTACGGGGCTGCGGGTCCGCAAAGATGAAGACCGTATAGCGGCCCGGGTTGGCAATCTTGTTCAGGGTGAAGTTCACTCCGGAATACTTGCCGTCACTGCCTTTGGTGAGGTCCTTGTAGAACTTCCAGAAGACGGGAATGCCGTCCACGACGGGAGCGCTGGCCTCCGAAGGGGTGGAAACAAAAATGTAATCCCGCTTCGAGAGGTCGGAATCCAGCCAGTACTTACCCTGTGCATCCGTCTGGGTACAGGCATAACCGTCAGAGACCATTACACCGGCGAGGGCGGTGCCGTCATTCAGGAGGACGGTACCGCTCACCGTATAGTTTACCGGCGGAACTGGTCCGACGGGTCCCGGCTCCGGACCCTTTTCGCCACAGGCGGAAAGGGCCAGAAGCATCAGGACAAGAAGAGAGAATCTTTTCAGCATCATAAGGAATTAGAGATTTCCGCCCCAGTATTCGAGGCCGCTGCAAGTGCCCAGGCCATTGCCGACGGCGTATTCAGCGAGGTTGTTCTCGTTGATTTCCACTCCGTTGATCTTGCCGCCGAACTTACAGTTCTCCACAACCGTCTCCGCATCGGCCGTACCGACGATACCGCCGCAGTTGAAGGGGCTGGTTCCCGAGTTCACGGTCTGGACGCCGAAGTAGCGGCAGCCGCTGATGGTCACTCCCCCGCCCATGGCAACCGAAAGGATGCCGGCAGGAGTCTGAACGGCGCTGGCCGGATTCGAGCAGAAGATATTGTTCTTGGCATCGCAGTCCTTGATGGTGGAATGGTAGAGCGCGCAGGCGATACCGCCCTTGTTCGGCGCGTTGCCGCCGGAGATGCTCAGGTCGCCCAGATGCTGGCAGGCCGTGATGGTCGCATTCCTTGCGTAGCAGACGATGCCGGCGGAGCAACCGCGGTAGGATTCGATCGTAGCGTAGTTGGTACAGCCGTCGATACTCAGGGTTCCGCCTTCGGATACGGGCTTGTAGTCAAAGGCGCCGAGGATGCCGGATGCGCAGCAGGCGGAGTACCAGCCGTTGCTGGTGTTGCCGTAGATGCTGTTGCTGTAGTGACGGTTCGTGATCTTGCCGTTGTTGTAGCACTTGCTAAAGACTGCATCACCGCCGATGACGACACCCGCGATACCTCCGTGAACCAGCAGATAGTGCTTGTTGTTGGAGCAGTTGAGGGCTGTGGAGGTCACCTTGCCGATTTCTCCCGCATTGCTGCAGTTGATGAAGTTCACATTGCCGTTGATGAAGCCCGCCACGCCGCCGAAGAAGGCACGCAGCGGCTGGGAAGCGGTGCTGGTGCTCAGGTAGGCCGTGGTGAGATTACCCATATTGGCAATGTTCTCGAAATGAATGGATTCGGCGCCGGAGACAGGGTCGCAACCGCCCAGGATACCGCCCATCAGAATATAGGAGGAGGTACGGCTGACCGTCTGGTCGAAGGAGATGTTGGTCTGCGGCTCGTAGCCCTTGAAGCGCAGCGTCGTTCCGCTGTCCGCCTTACCGACAAATCCGCCGATGTAAATCTGCGTCTCGGTACTGCTCATATAGGATTCGAGGTCAATGGTTCCGAGGGAGACCGACGGATCCGACGCGGTGTCGAAGTCATTGTCTTTAGCAACGCAGCCGTAGAGACCGCCGACGCAGAGGTAGGAAGCATTTCCGCCTATGCTGATGGTGCCCATGAAGGAGTTGCCCTCGCTGACCGCACCCTCGTCAAGTTTAGCCTGGATACCGCCCATATAGGCAGAATGCAGCGCGGAGGAGAAGGACATCTTACCGGTATTCTCGCAGATGGAGAGGGAACCGAGGCAGAGGCCCGCGATACCGCCTGCATAGCAGGGCATGTCTGCCGCCGGGGAGGTCACAGAAACGGTACCGCTCATCTTGCAGTTGCTGATGCTGCTCTGCGCATCGGCAAAGCCGCAGATACCGCCGACGTAGGCAATATCGTCATCCGCGGTGGTGCCGGCATACTGCACGAGTCCGGCCATGTTGCAGCCGGTGAAGCTCGTAGCGAAGGCCTTGTTGGCGAAACCGCCCAGGAAAGCTTCTCCGTCGATATTCTTGGCGTCGTAGTACACGTTGGAATCCTTGCCCAGGACGACATTGCTGACCTGCGCGCCGTTGCAGATATTGAACAGACCGGCG
>Ga0310786_10003078_pt1 | contig 24580 bp, 17 predicted proteins | sample AusTroGonzalo_MG_FD_203881 | JGI IMG/M metagenome (GOLD analysis project Ga0310786, IMG submission 203881) | Bovine rumen microbial communities from tropical cattle in Woodstock, Queensland, Australia - Gonzalo_03 (v2) (version 2) | ecosystem: Host-associated > Mammals > Digestive system >...
AAGAGCTGCCCTTCCGAGATTGATCTCAGGCACAGCTTCTTCGCCTGCACCGCATGTGACTGTGCAGAGGCGGTTGAAATCCCTTGCTGCATCCTCTTCGCTCCTGTAAACGCCGTACTTGGAGCCGTTAACTGCATCAGTTCCCAATACCTTCTGTACCGGATCGGTATATGCCTGGGAATCTGAAGCCTTGGGATTGCCTACGTGAAGTACCATAACACGCTGGTTGGTATTGCCCTGTGCTGTGTAATAAGGTTCACGCCAGTGAAGTCCAGCCTTGGTCTTGTTGGAGGTCTCATAGAACCACTGTCCGTTCCTCATCTTGCCTTTGCTGTCTTTATGAGTGAAGTTATAGCCTGCGTAAACGGCTGCGTGGCCCCAGACGAAGAGATTGCCTTCGCCCCTGACATAATGTCCGTTAACCTTCTTCTTGCCGCCGTGAGCGCCGTAGTTGGTCTTATAGTATTTTCCGTTCTTGCAGAGATATGTGGATACATATCCGCCGAAAAGAACGATATCTCCGGGCTGTGCATTAAGTGCTTTCATGCAGTCTCCAAGAGACTTATAATCGGAGACCTTTACGCCGCCGTAGCAGTTGGGTTTGGACATAAGGTGCTCGGAGAAATTTGTGCAGTGGAACCAGTTTGCTGCGTTTCTGGAGATAGAAGTGCCGCTGACGTTTATGACAGCCCTTTTCTTCATGAGGTTAACGGCATACTTGGTCTTGCTGTTCTTGCTGTAGTTCTTTGCGAAGTTGATCTTAAAGCTCTTGCCCTTGCCTACTGATTTTGCAACACCCAAAGCCTTTGCATATGCAGAAAGGCAGTATGAAATGCAGTCCATGTCATTTGTATAAGTGGTGCCTGCCATCTTTCTGCATGCAGCAAGGACTTCATTGCTGAAGGATTCGCGTGTCTTGCCCAATACCTTGAGATCATTATCCGTGATCCATATATACTCGCCCTTGCCGTTCCTGCCGGCAGTAGTCTTGCGCCACGGCTTTGGTGCCTTGCCGATATAAGCGAGACCAACGTTATATGTTTTCTTATAGTAAAGACCGGGCTTTTTGAGAACGGGGCAGTTGTCGTAAGCATCAGTTGCGGTATAGGTAACGCCCTTGCCGCCTGAGATCGTCTTAAGCGCACTGCAGCCGTAGAAAGCCCTTGAACATATCCTTGTGATCGAATTACCTATCGTAACGCTCTTGATGGTCTGATTTCCTTCAAAAGCAGACTGTGCAATCCAGATGACCTTGTACGTTACATCAAGATATTTGACGTTGTTGGGCACCGTGAAAGATTCAACATTGGGATTAAGAAGTCCTACAAAAGCAACGCTGTTCTTTGAATAGACAATGTATCTGCCATTATTGACATAGATCTCATCGCCGGTGGAAACAGTAACCCCGTTAGAAAGTTCTACATAAGACAGATCCGTGTCTGCCAGCACTTCCTCTTCAAAAGTATCAAAAACAACGATACCGAAAACGATCGACACCGCAAGCAAAAGACTTATAAAACGCTTAAAAACAAAAGTATCCCTCATGGTTAACCTCCACGGAAGATTTTACCAAAGAAACGATTAAAAAATCAAAAGGCTGCCTCGTTAAGAGACAGCCTTTATCTTGGTCGGAGTGACGGGACTTGAACCCACGACCTCTTGCTCCCTAAGCAAGCACTCTAGCCACCTGAGCTACACCCCGGTTCGCATCGATAAAAGGAAAGATTTCCGTTGGTCGGAGTGGCGGGACTCGAACCCACGGCCTCTTGCTCCCGAAGCAAGCACTCTACCACCTGAGCCACACCCCGATGGGATTCCTTTTACGAGCCTATAAATCTTATTACAACGAGCAAAAATATGCAAGTACTTAAATTCAATGAATGGAAATTCCTTGAAAAGGCCCCGGACATTGAATCCGGGGCCCTGTTAATCTTGCTTATCAAGAAGATTTACAGATTAAACCTGCTCGTCTTCTGCTGCAGGAGCTTCCTCAGCGGGAGCCTCTTCTTCGCTCTTTACGGGATCGATAGGAGCAACAGCCTTGATGGAGATAGAGATCCTTCTCTTCTCAGTATCGATCTCAGTAACCTGAGCCTGAACTTCCTGACCAACTGTAAGAGCATCCTCAGGCTTGTCGAGTCTCTCAGAAGAGATCTGGGAAACGTGGCAGAGTGCGTCGAGGTCGGGTTCGAGCTGTACGAAAGCACCGAACTTTGTAAGACGTACTACTGTACCCTTAACGATGCAGCCGAGAGGCATTCTCTCTTCGATGTTGTAGTAAGGATCATCCTCAAGTCTCTTGTAGCCGAGGGAGATCTTCTTTGTATCCTTGTCGAAGGACTTAACATAGACCTCAACCTGGTCACCAACCTTGAGAACGTCAGAAGGCTTAGCGTTGCGGCTCCATGAGAGCTCAGAAACATGAACGAGTCCGTCTACGCCGCCGATGTCGATGAAAGCACCGAAATCAACGAGGCTTCTGACTGTACCGATGTAGCGCTTGCCTTCTTCGATATTGTCCCAAACTTCAGCGGACTTCTTAGCACGCTCTTCGGAAGCGATAACACGATGGCTGCCGGAGATTCTGAGTCTGCCCTTCTCTGTGTCGAACTTGGTGATACGGATCTCCATAGTCTGACCGATGAAAGGATCAAGATCCTTAACTTCGCCGTGCTTGATCTGAGTTCTGTGGATGTATACGTCGATACCCTTGAATGTACCGATGAGACCGTCCTTGACGGTACGTGTGATCTTAACTTCGATGGGAGTCTTGTTAGCGAAAGCCTCTTCGATCTCAGCTCTGCCCTTTTCAGCCTCGACATCGTTCTTGGAAAGGATGATCTCCTTGCCCTGATCGGAGTTCTTGATGCTTCTTACCTTAACGGTAACTTCAGCATGCTCGGCAACAGCCTTATCGAGATCGAAATCCGGATCAGACTCGAATTCCCTGCGGGAGATACGGCCTTCGGATTTATCATGGACGTCAACGTAAACAAAATCGCTATCTGCTGATGTGATAGTACCTTTAACTATGGCGCCTCTCCTGACCTGCGCTAATGAATCGAGCGCGTTGGCAAACTCGCTGTCAAGCTGCTGATTCTCTGTCTTCTTGTTCTCGTCTTCGTTCATTTTTTGAACAACCTCCAAAATAATAGCTTCCGGTGTAGATGCACCCGCTGTAATCCCTACCCGGTCGTCCGGAAGTATCTTGCCTTCGGCAATCAGCTTCCCTACCTCCCCGGCGGAGTTTACAAGGAATGTTCTTGCACAGCGACCTTTGCAGATGTCCAAAAGCTTAGTGGTGTTCGAACTGTGAGACGAGCCGATGACAAGCATCGAATCAGACTTCGCAGAGAGCGACGCGGCTTCCTTTTGCCTACTTTCAGTCGTAATACATATTGTATCAAAAAGATATTTAAATGCAATTTGATTTTCTGCTTTTTTACAAATCTCTTTAAACACTTCTGAAGAAAATGTTGTTTGGGACACCAGGATGGCCGAAGAGAGCGGAAAATCAAGCTTTTCAAGCTCTTCTGGCGAACTTATCACCGCACATCCGACTCCTGTCCTGTACGTTTCGCCGCAAATTCCGACAACTTCGGGGTGTCCCTTGCCGCCGGTGACGATGATGTTTTTTCCTTCAAGTGCGTGTTCCCTGACGATCTTATGGATCTTGGAGACAAAAGGACATGTGCAGTCTTTTATCTCGCATCCTCTCTTCTCAAGGATCTCCTTCTCCTCAGGGGTTATTCCATGGGCACGGATTAGTACGAAAGCTCCTTCCGGAACCTCCGATGCGTTTTCGGCCACTGTAAAACCGCCTCTTTTGAGGCTGTCTACAACCATCGTGTTGTGGACGATGTCGCCCAGCATTACCAGAGGCTTGCCTGAAGGCGGATCCTTTACAGCCGCTTCAGCCGCCTTTACCGCATTCTTAACGCCAAAACAAAACCCTGATGACTCAGCGACGGTTACTTTCATTTATCTGATTCGTCCAGATGGCTTAACAGGAACTGCTTGGTTCCTTCGATATCGTACTTGCCGGTATCGATGACGATGGCTTCGGGAACCTGAACAAGAGGTGACGTTGCTCTCTTGGAATCCTGCTCGTCACGGTAGATGATGTCTCTTAAGACTTCTTCCTTTGTCTGTGAGTGATCGCCTGCAGCCTCAAGCTCTGCAAGTCTTCTCTCTGCCCTTACCTCAGGTGCGCATACTACGAAGAACTTGTACTTTGCGTCAGGAAGAACAACAGATGCTATGTCTCTTCCGTCGAGTACGAATGTCTGGTTCTTTGCGATCTCCCTCTGGAGCGATACCATTGCGGTTCTTACAACGGGATGAGCAGATACGTCTGAAGCAGCGATGGATGTCTGCGGAGTCCTGAGTTCGCCGGTAACATCTTCACCGTCAAGGATCATGTGCTGTACGCCGTCAATGAACTTAACGTCGATCTTGATCTCTTCCATCATCTTCTTAACTGCTTCGGGATCTTTTGCGTTGATGCCTCTCTTGATCGAAGCAACAGCACATGTACGGTACATTGCGCCTGTATCCAGGTACATGATGCCAAGTTCTTTAGCTACGCCCTTTGCGAGTGTACTCTTTCCTGATCCTGAAGGTCCGTCGATTGCGATCTGATAAATGCTCATATTGAAAGTCTCCTTAATTAATAATCCTTATAGAACATAGTCGCTGTCATCCTTACGGTCGCGGCCTATCTCATAGACACGGTACTGGGACCACAATGTCTCAAGGGATGCCAGCGATTCCTTGATGTGATCTTTCCTGTGCATGCCGAGTGTTACCAGAAGCGCGTTGATGAGCGAAAGCGAAGCAGTAAGCGAATCAACGAACGAAGCCATGGAAGACTTTGCGAACAGGCCGATATCCGCATGCTCGGTCATCGGAGTGCCGCCCTTGTCGGTGATAGCGATCGTAGTAGCGCCCTTTTTCTTTGCGTATTCCATGGAGTTGATCGTTCTTGCCGAATATCTCGGATAAGAGATGCCGATCATGACATCGCCTTCTCCTATCGGCATGATCTGCTCGAAAAGCTCGTTAGTGCATGTACTCCTGACGAGAACAACGTCATCGAAAAGAACCGTCATATAGAAGTGCATGAACTCAGAAAGTGCCTGTGAGGCCCTGATGCCCATGATGTATATCTTTCTTGCCTTGAGGATAGCGTCTACCGCGCGGCCGAATTCCTCATCGTCTATTCTCTCAAGCGTTTCCTTGAGGTTGGTGATGTCCTGGCTCATTACCGCTTTTACGGCTTCAGCGTCACCTGCGAACTTCTCGGTATAATCGAGACGCTGTACGGAAGTGAGCTTGGTCTTGAGATCTTCCTGAAGCGCTTTCTGGAACTGGGGATAACCTTCAAATCCGAGTTCCGTAGTAAATCGGACTACAGTGGATTCTGAAACACCGACTTCCTCGCCGAGCTTTGCTGCGGTCATGTAAGCCGCCTTGTCATAACTCTTCAGAATGAAATCAGCGATTGCCTTATGGCCTTTGGACAGGCTCTGGTATTTTTGTTCAATGGTACCGATGGTCTCAGTCGTTTCCATTGTCTTCTTCCCCTTCTGTTTCCTGTTCTTCAGGCTTTGCTCCGCCCATTATCGAATCGATGGTGATCTGCTTGTCTTCGCCGCCTGCGGCCTCACGCAGTGAGTTCTCCATATCCCTGATAGTCTGATAGCTCATGAGTTCCATCGGCGGGAGATCGTCAACAGATTCGATGCCGAACTCCGTCAAGAACTGCCTTGAAGTAGCGAAAAGCGCAGGTCTTCCGGGAGCGTCAAGGCAGCCTGCCTCTTCGATCCATCCGCGGTCTAAGAGCCTTGATATGATGGAATCCGAGGAAACGCCTCTGACGGTCTCTACCTGTGCCCTCGTGCAGGGCTGATTATATGCGATAACGGCCAAAGTCTCATAGGATGCCTGCGAAAGAGGCACCTGTGACTTGGGCGCATAAAGTCTTTCAATGAACTTCTTCTGCTCGGGCCTTGTCATCATGGCATACGAATCCTCGATCTTCCTGATCTCGAGTCCGCCCCACGGATTGTTCTTATACTTGGACATAAGGCTCTTGAGCGCTTCTTCAACGGCTGCCCTCTTAACGTTCAAGAGCTCTGAGAGCTTATCAACGGAGATCGGGTCGCCCGATACGAAAAGCAGCGATTCTATAGCGCCGGGAAGTTCTTGTGCTGTTACTCTGAATTCGTTATCCATAATCACTTTCTCTTCTCTTCGATAAGAATATCTTCGAAGCTGCCCTTCTGAACAGCGGTAATGTCGTTGTTCCTGACAAGTTCGAGTATCGCAAGGAAGCTTACGATCTTGTCTATCTTTTCGGGTTTCTTGCCCGTAAAGAGTTCCGAGAAGAACATCTTTCCCCTCTTTGTGATCGTAAGCCAGAGAGTCTTCATCCTCTGCTTTACGGAGATCTTGTCACGTCTTAAGATGTGCTTGATCTTCTGTGAGATATCGGTAAAACGCATCTCGTTCCTGCTGTTGATATCAGAGATCGCGTTCTCGAATTCCTCTTTCGAAAAATCGGTGGATATCTTCTTCGTATCAATGCCGAGTTCCTTTGCAGTAGCCCTCGTCCTGAATCTCGCGCCCTCGAACTTTGCACGGCGCTCACGAAGCTCGTTCGCGAAAACGCGGCATCTCTTGTATCTCATGAGGGAGATAACAAGTTCTTCCCTCGGGTCTATTTCTCCGTCATCGGAAGCGCCGTTCTTTTTGCCGGGAAGCATCATGCGTGACTTGATATGCACCAGTGTCGCGCCCATAAGAAGGAACTCTGAAGCGATATCCATGTCGAGCTTCTTCATCGCGGCAAGATAGTCCATATACTGCGAAGTTATCTCTGCGATCGGGATGTCGCAGATATCGATGTCGTTCTTTTCGATAAGATGGCAAAGAAGGTCCAGAGGACCTTCGAAGTGCTGAAGTCTTAATTCAGGTTTTACCAAAGCTGTTGCCATCAGTTATGTCCTTATGTCACCCGAAAGGAATGCTGATCAGGTTACAGATCAAATTAATAAACAATGCGAACGGTGTCTTGATAGCCGCAAGAACCACACCGATTACATCAAAGCTGGAATAGTAACTTCCAAGGAACAGGATCCAGATCGCGAAAGGACTGAACCTTTCAAACTTACGATAACCGTCAGAACTTCTGACCTTATAAGGAAGCAGTTCCTCAAGCACGTGGAATCCGTCGAGCGGCGGGATCGGAAGGAGATTAAATGCAAGCAGCGACAGTGAGAACAGCTCGGTATATGAAAAAGCCATTACTACTGTCGTAACCGCAATTCCTGCAGGCGTATTGGGATCTACCCTGCCGGACGCAATGCAGCTGACCAAAGTTCCGATTATTCCTGAAATGAGCGCAAGGATAAAATTGCCCGTAACGCCGGCCAGATGGACCATTATGTTCATGAGCCTGAAGCTCCTGAACTTGCATAGCCTGTTCGGGTTATACATGACGGGTTTACCCCATCCGAATCCTGCGATCAGGAGCAGGAGTGTACCGACCGGATCAAGGTGTGCCAAAGGACTTAAGGTAAGCCTTCCCATATTACGGGGAGTCGGATCTCCAAGCCAGTCTGCAACATATGCGTGCATGAACTCGTGAATCGAGAATGACAGCATAAGTGCAAACAGCATGATCAGACCGTAATAAACGATCTCTCTGGGACCTAAACCCGAACGTAAAAGTTCAACCAGCATTATCCGTTACCTCAGGCCTTAACGATCGAGAATGTGACCTTCTCGCCGTTAACGTTCCATTCCTTGGCATTCTCGCCGTCGCCTGCAATGATATCGGTTGCGAGGACCTCGGAAGCGAGGAAATCCTTCTTCTTCTCGATGATCGAAGCAAGCTTGTCGTTGCCCTGGTACTTGAGAACGATGCGGTCTGTTACTTCAAGGCCTGTTTCCTTACGCTGGGTCTGGATCTTGGAGATCATCTCACGGACGAAACCGTCCTCGATAAGGTCTTCTGTAAGAACAGTCGAGATCGAAACAGTGAGGTCTCCGGAATTCTGTGTTGAGAATCCCTCGGGCTGTGTTGTCTCGATGAGGAAATCCTCTTCTGTCATCTCATATTCTTCACCCTCGACAGTGATCTTTACTGAGCCTGCCTTGAGAGCATTGTATGTCTCCTTGCCAGGAAGATTTGCGATTACTTCCTTAGCTGCATTGAGGTTCTTGCCGAACTTCTTACCGCATGTGCGGAGCTGGGGCTTGAATGTGTAATCGACAAGCTTGGAAGCGTCTGCCAATACTTCCATCTCCCTGATGTTGAGCTCGTCAAGAACGATGGACTTGTACTCATCGTCAAGTGTCCTGTCGGATACGACATAGATAAGAGACAGAGGCTGACGGTTCTTGAGACTTGCGGACTCACGGCAGCTGTGTCCTAATGTAACGATCTCCTGAACGAGTTCCATCTCGTCTTCGAGCTTTGTATCGATGAGGCTCTCATCTGCAACAGGATACTTAGCAAGATGTACGGACTCAGGAGCATTAGCGTCAACAGAACGTACGATGTTCTGATAGATCTCTTCCGTCATGAAAGGAACGAAAGGTGCGCAGAGTCTTGTGAGGTTGTCGAGAACAGTGTAAAGCGTCATGTAAGCATTGACCTTGTCCTGTGTCTCCTCTGCACCCCAGTATCTGTCACGGCAGCGTCTTACATACCAGTTGGAAAGTTCTTCCGTGAAATCCTGGATGAGTCTTGCAGACTGTGAAATGTCATAAGCATCCATCTTCTCGGTAACTGTCTTGATGAGCGTGTTGAGACGTGAGAGGACCCATCTGTCCATAGCGCCAAGAGTGGCCTTATCGAGAGTGTGCTTTGTAGGATCGAAGTTATCGATATCCGCATACATTACATAGAATGCGTATGTATTCCAGAATGTACCGATGAACTTCTTGATGCCGTCATTGACTGCTTCCTTGGAGAATCTTGAAGGCAGCCAGGGCTGGTTTGCCGTATAGAAATACCATCTTGCAGCGTCAGCGCCCTGGGAATCAAGAACGTCCCAAGGATCAACTACGTTACCGAGGTGCTTACTCATCTTGATACCGTCCTTATCCTGAACGATACCCATTACGATGCAGTTCTCGAAAGGTGATCTTCCGAAAAGAACCGTAGAGATAGCGATGAGCGAATAGAACCATCCTCTTGTCTGGTCGATACCCTCAGAGATGAAATTGCAGGGATAGTGAGACTCGAAGAATTCCTTGTTCTCGAAAGGATAGTGATACTGAGCAAAAGGCATTGAGCCTGAGTCGAACCAACAGTCGATAACCTCTGTGACTCTCTTCATCTTGCCGCCGCACTTGGGGCACTTGATGTGTACGTTATCAACATAAGGCTTATGAAGCTCGATGTTATCCGGGCAGTCATCACTCATGGACTTGAGTTCTTCGATAGAACCGATGCAGTGTCTGTGACCGCACTCGCACTCCCATACCGGAAGCGGTGTGCCCCAGTAACGCTCACGGGAGATACCCCAGTCGATTACGTTTCTGAGGAAGTCGCCCATACGGCCGTCACGGATAGTCTCAGGCATCCAGTTGACCATGTTGTTGGAATTAAGGAGTTCGTCCCTCTTCTTGCTCATGGCGATGAACCATGTGCTTCTTGCGAAGTAGATCAGCGGTGTGTCGCATCTCCAGCAGAAAGGATATTCGTGCTCAAACTTGGGAGCTGAGAAAAGGAGATTTCTGGAATCGAGGTCCTTGAGAACTTCAGGATCAGCATCCTTAACAAACATACCTGCAAAAGGCGTATCCTCTGTGAGGTTACCCCTTGTATCAACGAACTGTACCATAGGAAGGTCATTGTCTCTTCCTACCCTTGCGTCGTCTTCACCGAATGCGGGAGCGATGTGAACGATACCTGTACCGTCTTCCATCGTTACATAGTCGTCGCAGACTGTGTAGTGAGCTCTCTTCTTCTGGTTAGCTGCTTCCTTTGCTGTACCCTCGTAAAGAGCTACATAGTTCATGCCCTTGAGGTCAGAACCCTTGTAGGACTCGAGGATCTCATATGCCTTCTCGCCGTCTTTAGCAAGGCTGCCGAGGACTGTGTCGAGGAGCGCGGTTGCCATGTAGTATGTGTAACCGTCGCAAGCCTTTACCTTGGAGTACTCTGCGTCAGGGTTAAGGCAGAGAGCAACGTTTGAAGGAAGTGTCCAGGGTGTTGTAGTCCACGCGAGGATGTAAGCATCTTCATCAACGCACTTGAATCTTACGACAGCTGATCTCTCTTTGACTGTCTTATATCCCTGTGCAACTTCGTGTGAAGAAAGAGCAGTACCACATCTCGGGCAGTAAGGTACGATCTTGTGGCCCTTGTAGATGAGGTCCTTGTCCCACATCTGCTTGAGTGCCCACCACTCGGACTCGATGTAGTTGTTGTCGTATGTGACATAAGGATTCTCCATGTCAGCCCAGAAACCAACACGGTCGCTCATGTGCTCCCACTGATCCTTGTATGTCCAGACGGATTCCTTACACTTCTTGATGAAAGGCTCTACGCCGTAGCCCTCGATCTGGGGCTTGCCGTTGATGCCCAAAGCCTTCTCGACTTCAAGCTCAACAGGAAGGCCGTGTGTATCCCAGCCTGCCTTGAAGACGATTCCCTCGCCCTTCATTGCGTGATATCTCGGAATTACGTCCTTAATGACTCTGGTCTTAATGTGACCGATATGAGGCTTGCCGTTAGCCGTCGGCGGGCCGTCATAAAGGGTAAAAGTCGGAGCGCCGTCCGCTTTGGGAGCGATGCTCTTCTTGTAGATGTCGTTCTTCTTCCAGAAATCGAGGACCTGCTTTTCTCTGTCGACGAAATTGAGGTCTTTTGAGACTTTTTTGTACATAAACCTGAGTCACCTTTATATATAATTTAGCAAGTTAAAATTATATATTTTCAGGTTTTGGAAATCAAGCAAACAACTTCCAGGGAAATCCTTCGGGAATCGGAGCCTCAAATGTAATGAATTCGCGCTTTACAGGGTGTTCAAAAGATAATTTGAAAGATTCGAGCGCAATATCTTTGCATCGATTGTCCTTCTGACCGTATTTCTGATCGCCCACAAGAGGATGTCCGCTGTGCGCCATCTGTGCCCTGATCTGGTGTGATCTGCCCGTTCCAAGCTTAACTTCGACAAGTGTCATACCGTCTTTTGAAGCGATCGCCTTGTAATCGAGGTAAGAAGCCTTAAATCCGGGCTTTTCGGTATCGATGACGGTAACAATATTCTTGTCTTCGTCCTTGGAGATATAGTTTTCGAGCCTTCCGCTGCCCTCAAGAACACCATTTACCACGCATCTGTAGAGTTTTTCAACTTTTCTGGTCCTGATCTGCTCGGAAAGCCTTGATGCCGCCTTGGAAGTCCTTGCAAAGACCATGACGCCGGAAACCGGTCTGTCGAGCCTGTGGACCAAACCCAAATAAACCTCTCCGGGCTTTTCGTACTTTTCCTTGATATATCTCTTGAGGATCGTAAGCATATCAGGGCTTCCGGAACCGTCACTCTGTGAAAGAACCCCGGCAGGCTTAATACAGACGATCACGTGATTGTCTTCGTAAAGTATCTTTATTCCATCTAAAACAGTTACTGCGGAGTCCATCTGGCTACCGAACCGCAGGGCAGATTGATGCCCATCTTACTTACGGGAAGACCTATCTCACCCGCAGCCACCTTGCCTCCTCCAATACCGAGAGAAAGGATCTGCCCGGATGCCTCTGCCGTGATCTCAGTCGCATAAGAACTTGCGATAAAGAAAAGCGGGTCATCGGACAAAAGATTCGACGTCAGATTTACAAGGTCATAGAAAGAATCCTCAAGCTTCCAGAGTTCTCCAGAGGGGCCTCTTCCGTATGACGGAGGGTCCATTATTATTCCCTCGTATTTCCTGCCGCGCCTTATCTCGCGCTCGACGAACTTCTGGCAGTCATCAGCTATGAAACGTATATAGCTTTCCGTAAGACCACTGGCCGAGACGTTTTCTTTTGCGCGTGCGATCATGCCCTTTGAAGCGTCAACGTGAACGACTTCCGTGGCACCGTGTGCAGCACAGGCGAGAGTCGCCGCACCTGTATAAGCGAACAGGTTCAACACCCTAATCTCCTTCTTCCCTTTTGCCGCAGCACTCTCGATAAGGTTTCCGCAGAAATCCCAATTGACCGCCTGTTCGGGGAAAAGTCCGGTGTGCTTGAAACTGGTAGGTTCGATTATGAAAGTAAGCTTTTTTCCGAGTGAATCGTAAGAGATCTTCCACGATGAAGGCATCTGTGAAAGCCTGGTCCAGGAACCGCCGCCGGAACTGCTCCTGCTGTAACGAGCATCAGGAGAAGATACCTTATCCATATCGGTTACCTTACCGCCTTCAACAACAGGCCATACAGCCTGCGGATCGGGACGCAGGAGCTTTACGTTGCCCCAGCGCTCGTATTTCTCGCCTTTTCCGGCATAAAGGATCTCATAGTCCTTCCACTTGTCTGCTACAAACATCAGTTAACCCTCATAACATCAGATAAGGCTATGCTTTTGCCTTCTGTCTCAAGAGAGACGGTATAGCTGCCCGCCTCAAATGTTCCAATTCCTTCAAGACCTGCCGAGAAATCGACTTCGCAGACGACCTTATCGGTGATCCTGATCTCTTTTACTGCAAGCTGCTTTCCGTCCTTTTTCAACACTGCCCTGAAACCTCCGGTAACAGGCACATTGAAATAGAAAACGCACTTCAAAGCATACGCGTCATTTGAATCTATCGAAGTATAATCGACCGGATTGTCCTTTTCGACATCATACCACGCGGAATAGATATAAGCCTTGGCGATGCCGTCATAACCGGTATCGTTTTCCCCCAGGGTCATTTTCGTTTCGCTTTCTTCAGAAGAATTACTGTGATCAGAATCAGATATCTTCGTACCCGATGACGGATCCGAAGGGTCGTCATCTTCCAGAATGCTGCATCCCGGCATGAGAACAAGCGCTGCCAGACACAAAACAGCTATAATGATCTTGGAAAAAACAATGTCAGGTCTCTTCGTAATTTTCATCTCAACGATTATAATATAGCCATGAAAATTTTTCTTGTATTTTACGCAATAATGACTGTCGTCACTTTCATATTGTACGGTGCCGACAAAGCCAAGGCCAAGAAAGGCAAATGGAGGATCCCCGAAAAGACACTCCTGCTCTTTGCCGCATGCTTCGGCGGTCTGGGTGCTTTCCTCGGAATGAAGATCTTCAGGCACAAAACGAAGCACACTTCATTCAAGGTATTGGTTCCGGTCTTCACGATCATCCAATTCGTCCTGATAGCAGTCGGCGCCTACTTCCTCTATATCAAAAAATAAACCATCAAAAACGGCAGCTCCCTATTGGAACTGCCGCTTTTCATTTTGTCTGTTTCGCATTAAAGATCAGCTCTTGTAGCTTGCAGCGGGCTTTGAAAGGACCTGACACTCGGCAAGTCCGTAAAGAGTCGACTTATCTTCCGAGAAGATAGCGAGGATATAGATACCCGCCTTGAAGCTCTTTCCTTCTTTTGCCTTGAGTCCCATTGCATAGAATGTTCCGTTGCTGTTGACGATAGGCTTTGCAGTACCGCTGATAGCAGGAGTATCTGTCTTGGGTCTGATCTTCATAGCTTCAGAAACAGTAGAAGCATAGAAGAATGCAAACTGAAGGTTCTCCGTCATTGAAGGATCGACCTGCATCTGGAAAGAGATCGCACTTGTATCTAAACCGTAAGAAGCTGTAGATACACGCTTGTTGTCAATGTTGACCCAACCTGCAGTCTTTACGTTGCTAGCGAAAGTGCTGTCATTGAAAACATAACCCTTTGAAGAAGTCGTACCTGTACCGCCGGTTGTCTCTGCAACGGCTACTGTTACGCTTGTATCCTGAGATGTGATGACAGTTCCGTCTTCTGTCATGAGCTTAAATGTATAGGTACCTGCTGCAAGATAATTGGATCTGAGTTCGGCATCAGGATTCTGAGTAGTGCTGTACTGAAGAGCCAGCTTAGTGTTGTTCCCGAGCTCGGCCATCTTGCTGGTGTAAACCTCGCTTCCGTCTTTGGAAACCGAATAGTAAACCTTAACGCCCTTGCCTGCAAGCTTGCTTACGTCAGACTTTAACGTTACCTGCAGAACGAGTCTTCTTGTATTCTTATAAGAACCGTCAGTAGCGCCTACCCACTCTGTATTTTCAACAATATCGGTAAGATCTACGGCGAGAGCTCCGATATCGGAATCCATAAAATCAAAGATCCCGAGGAAGCTTGAACCCATGAGGTTATCAAGGAGCCACTGTCCGTCTTCTTTTACAAATCTTGCTCCATAAGTAACCTTTATTGTGTCTTCACAATCATTTACTGCAGCGACAAGCTCATCGATATTCTTGTAGGTTCCCCTGAGAAGAGACTTATAATCTACGATCCTGAATTCAATATCGACAGTAGCCTCGTTGCCCTTTGCGCTGAAAGAATCTTCAATGACCTCAGAACGGATGGTCTTTCTTACGGCATCGCAGAACTTCTTTGTCTTCTCGTCAAGATAGTCACCGTTAAGACCCTTGCGGAGATCCTCTGCTTTCTCACCGTTTTTATTAAGAGTAGAAAGATCAAGAAGCTTGTCTGCATCAAAATCTTCAATGTTCTCCGCTACTTCCTTTGCAGCTGCAAGAACGGGTTTCTTGCTGAACATGCTGCATGAGCAGAAAGATAAAGCCATTGATAAGATGAGAACGACAGCTCCCGTCTTTCTGGTAATATTCCTAGAATTCATAATATCCTCCTGTAAACAGAGTGATTATATATCCCTATACAGAAAAAGCAATAAATGCTTTATGTGTAAATTATACATAACATTTGAATTTTTGATATAAAACAATATATAATGGATGAAACTTATAAAGGGAAAAATGATCTATGAACGGACAACCCAACATTCTGATTTGTGATGACGACCCCGTTGTTCACGAGTCACTCGCTTTATATCTTGACAACGATAACTTCACCCACACTGACGCATACGACGGCAGACAGGGGCTTGAGATGGCACAGACAGGCAATGCCGATCTGATCCTTCTCGATGTCATGATGCCTGAGATGAGCGGCCTCGACGTATGCCGCGAAGTCCGCAAGACACTGTCCACTCCTATCATCATCCTCACCGCTAAGGGCGAGGAGATCGATAAGATCTTAGGTCTCGAGCTCGGTGCAGACGACTATATCGTCAAGCCTTTCTCTCCCCGCGAGGTAATCGCGAGGATCAAGGCCGTTCTCCGCAGATTCGGAGACACCCAGCAGTCCTCTTCAGTGCTTAAATTCCCCGGTCTTGAGATCAACCTCGGAAACTATTCCGTTAAGGTTAAGGGCGAGACCGTTCCCTGCACACCTAAGGAAGTTGAAATACTTTATCTTCTTGCCTCCCATCCGGGTCAGGTTTATGAACGTGAGCAGATCCTCGAATCCGTCTGGGGCTTCGATTACAGCGGTGATTACCGTACCGTTGATACACATATCAAGCGCATCAGACAGAAGATCTCTTTCGAAGGCGCAACCTGGAGCATCCAGACAATCTACGGCGTAGGCTATAAGTTCGAGGCAGACTGATGTTTCAGAGCACGCTGCTCAGAAGGACAATGTCACTTGTCATCATATCGCTGATCGCATCAGCGATCCTTGCAACGATCGCATTTATCGTTGCCGGACGTACTGCTACCATCGAAAGCGAGACAGCCGCAGCCATAAACCAGGATATCATCTACCGTCAGCAGTTTTTGGCAGATACTTCCCTGCTCGATGATGAGGATTCCCGTAATTTCTTCTTTAAGACTTCTTATGCCACGGGACATGACTATTTCCTCATAAGTCCGGACGGAAAACTCATCCAGAGCACTCCGATCGAGAAGATGAACATTTCCAACAACGATATCGACCACAAAAACAACACGCTGAATTACGGCGAATTCAAAGCCGATTTCAGCGGCCTCACATCCAGAAGATTCAGCACTGCCGATCCAATGAGAGAGATCCTGGCGATCAGCCAGCCCGTTATTTATCAGAATGAGCAGTGCACTCTCCTTTCACTGTCATATCTGAACGCTTCAAACAGCCTTATAATCCAGTACATCAATATCCTTATCCTCTCGACCATGATGGCTGCCTGCGTAATGCTTATACCTGCATATGCCCTCGTTACAAGAATGGTGCTTCCTATCCAGGAAATGAACGAGATCGCTATGGAATATGCAAGCGGCAACTTCAAGGTCAGAGCGGATGAAAGCCACAAAGGTGAAATCGGTGAGCTCGGTGCTTCTTTTAACTACCTTGCTGACCAGCTCTCCAAATCAATCAACGAACTGACGATCGAGAAGAACCGTCTCCAGGAGATCTTCGACGTAATCTCAGACGGTATCGTCGTTGTCGACGCAAAAGCCAATCCCGTTACCACAAACGAAGCCATCAAGACGCTCTTCAACAGAGCCGAGAAGAATAACATGTTCACCGAGCACCTGCAGCTCATCCCATTCGAAGAAGTCTGGAAAGACTTTGATGACTGCATCGCCACCGGTGAGACAAAGACCAGAACGATCGAAGACAGAAGCTATGCTTACCAGTCGACCATCATCCCCAAATACGATACTGAGGATAAGGACCGCATCATCGGTGCAACAGGCTTCTTCCGAGATATCTACGAAGCACAGAAGAACGAGCATTTCAGACAGGATTACGTTGCAAACATCTCTCATGAGCTGCGTACTCCCCTTCAGACGCTCAGAGGTCTTATCGAACCTCTTTCCGACGGCATGGTCAAGAAAGAAGAAGACCGCCAGCGTTATTACGGCATCATCCTTAACGAGACGATGCGTCTCTCAAGACTCATCGATGACATGTTAGAGCTTTCAAAGCTCCAGTCCCGTACGCTCGCATTCAAGACTTTCCCGTTTGACGTAAACAAGCTCATCAACAGCATCGAGATAAGGTTCGGCCCCATCATGGCTGAAGCCGGCATCAAGTTCTCGGTACAGAACACATACGGCAATCTCCCTACCGTCAACGGTAACCCAGACCGTGTTGAGCAGGTCCTCGTCATCCTTTTGGACAACGCGAAAAAATATACTCCGCGCGGCAAATCGATCACCATCATCACTGACTATATCGAGACGGAAAAGAAAGTATATATATCCGTTGCAGATACCGGCCAAGGCATTCACGAATACGATATAGATCATATCTTTGACAGATTCTTCAAGGCTGACCGTGCAAGAGGAAAGAAAGGCTCAGGTCTCGGTCTTTCAATTGCTAAAGAGCTTCTCACTTACATGGGCGAGTCCATAAACGTCACCAGTAAATATGAGGAGGGCTCAACCTTCACCTTCACCCTTTCAAAGGCGGAAAACATCGATGTCTGGGAATGACCCGGAGAAGTCCGCACCTGAAGGTATCAGGCTCAATAAATACATCGCTTCATCAGGTATATGCTCAAGACGCGAGGCAGACAAGCTGATCGAATCCGGCAAGGTTTCGGTCAACGGTGTTATTGCTGATCTCGGCACACGCGTAATGGAAGGCGATTCTGTCGAAGTGGACGGCAAGGCCGTAACTCCCGAAGATTCAATGATCTACATTGCTTTCAACAAGCCTTTAGGAGTCACCTGCACAACTGACAGAAGAGATCCTTCCAACATAATCGATTACATCAATTACAGTGAGCGCATCTTCCCTATCGGACGTCTTGACAAGAACTCATCAGGGCTGATACTGCTCACCAACAACGGAGATATCGTAAATCTCCTTCTGAGGTCCGAAAACGGACACGAGAAAGAATACGAAGTAACCATCGACAGACCCTACGACAAGGATTTCGTAAAGAACATGTCCAATGGTGTTCCCGTCCTTGGCCGTATGACGCTTCCTGCAGAAGTCATCCCCGTTAACGCAAAGAAATTCAGGATCATCCTGAAACAAGGAATGAACCGCCAGATCAGACGCATGTGCGAGTATCTCGGATACAAAGTCACAAGGCTTAAGAGGATCAGGTTCATGAACGTTAAGCTCGGTGATCTCGAGACCGGTAAATGGCGTTATCTGACTTCAAAAGAAAAGCAGGAGTTACTAAAGAATTCTAATTTATAGATTAATTAAAAGTAAATAATACTGTCTGATCAAAGACAAAATCTCTTCTGTCATTATCCGTTACACTGACTAACGTATTTGTCTTTTTTGCATTAGCATATTTATGGTACTTATTATATCGTTTTGCTTCATTCCACATAAATTTATGCGATCTTAAGCTGATTTTCTTAATATTGTTTTTGCTGCAATCTAATCCAGTCAGATGAGTTGACTTTGTTATATCCAGAGTAGTCAGTTTGTTACTGGAACAATCAAAATACTCAATGTCCTGATTAAGTTTAAGTGCTGTAAGCTGGTTGCATTTGCAATTCAGGCTTTTGATTTTTGATGAACTAATGTCCAATTTAGTAAGCTGGTTGTATCTGCAATCCAGCCTTACTATTTTTGATGAACTGATATCCAGTTCAGTAAGCTTATTGTGGGCACAAACCAACGTTTGAAGGCTCGGGAATCTCGACAAATCCAAACTGGTTATACTTTGTTGTACACAACTCAGATACTGTAAATTGTCTAAGCTGGTCCATTTCATCCTATTAAATACATTGGTATTGCCGGTTATGTCCAGAGTTTCCAACTTTGTGCAATTAGAAATATCCAGTATCCCTATTCCACTCCAGCCTACATTCAGCACTTTCAGATTCGGATTATTTCTAAGATCCAAATTGCCAATGCTGTTTTTCTTATCAGGGGACGTGTAATAATCACCCTGATTTGGCCCAAGATGTAGTTTTTCAAGTTCAGGATTATTCGACACATCGATTCCATCAAGTTGATTATATCCGCAACGAAGTTCTTTAAGCTTGTGATTATTTGAAACGTTAATCTCTGAAAGATCGTTATATTCAATCTCCATGGTTTCAAGATTAAAGCAATTGCTAACATCAATACTATTAATTTTGCTGCCAAAGCATTTAATATATGTCAATTCAGTCTTTAAACCGAACACGATATTAACACCATCGCGCCCCTTATTGTTGTTCATAGTAAATGACTTCATTCCTGATATTAAACTAAGGTCAAGCGTTCCGTTAAACGAATTCTTAGACACATCGAGTTTTTCAAGTGAAGTAAAGTACTCAAGCCCTTGAAGATCTGTTAAGCCGAGTTCGCTTAAATCCATCTTTTTTACAAGACTGATTTCATCTTCACTGTAATATCCATCTTTATCCAGATCATACCGCAACGATAAAACTTGTCTTAACTTTTCATCCGGAAAAGTTTTCTCGTTTATCTCGACAAATTTACCTAGATTCCTGGGAATAGTAGATATGGTTTCTTCAACAGTAACAGAACTAACATCGGCAACGACAACAGGCCTGACACCACACTTTTGCGTTATACTATGACCGTCCTCTTGAAACAACACTCCTTTGTACGATACTACTCCGGCATAGAAAAATGAATAATTCATTTTTCCGGGGTTACGTATCCACCAACCGCATTCATCAATTAAATCCAGAGGATCACCATACTTCTTATTTCTTTCTATGGCATATTCATTTACCTGATCAAAAATGTAATCAGAAGCCAAACATTGCCGGAAATAAAAATCCTCATTGAAATATTTAGAAATCTCAAGACCACTGAGCAAAAACACTTTATCTGTAGTTTCTTCGTTCTTATAAATGTTCTTTTCGTAATTATTTGCAGGGGTTATATGAGTAGTCTCAATTATTCTCTCCTGCTCTTCTTTGGTAAATGCCGAATTAATAAAGTCTTTGTTGAGCCAGGCACGAAGAGTGCATTTCTTCCATGTTATTCTGGTATTTTTATTGTGATAAGGTTGATAATCCAACGCTTTTTTACTGATCATGAATGCATGACCATCTGAAACTTCAAGAACAAGCCATTCAATAGGTCTTACTGTTCCGTCTTTGTCCTGAGGATAATTTCCGAAAGTAATGATATCTCCGGCCTTTACTGCCCTGGTGATGACCTTATCCGGATATAAAGCCTTAAGATCAACTTCAGTTTCTGTTGTCTCAGTTGTTTCGGCAACAGGTTCAGGTGCCGTAGTTTTGCAAGATGTCATGGCACAAACAAACGCCAACAACGAGACAATAACTATACTGATCGAAATGTATTTTGTAACGCTTTTCATGACAACCTCTAATTACCCATAACTAACCACACTAGAATTATACTATCAAATAAAATCAGAACCACCCATCTAACGGGTGGTTCTTTGTTTCGCACGCTTCGAGCCTCGCGTGCTCAACGGAGTCACGACTCACTAAATTAAAAAGGGCCGCTCTACTGAGTAGCCCTCTATTCGATCTTATCCGATCTTACTTTTTAACTTTAACCTTCTTACCGCAGTTCTTCTTTTTGAAGAACTTCTTGTACTTCTTTACCTTTGATTTCTTGACCTTTACCGTCTTGACCGAAGAACCCTTCATGGAATTCTTAACACCGGATTTGACGAGCTTCGTGGTCTTCTTAACCTGAACGGTCTTGAGTTTCTTATCAAGAGCAAACGCAAAAGGTCCGATCTTCCAAAGTGAAGTTGAAGTTATATTGAATACACTAAGCTTCGGGCACTTTTCGAATGCTCTTGTGCCTATGGACTTTAGTCCTGCACCGCCTGTAACGGATACCAGGTTTGAACATCCTGAAAATGCTTTATCTTCAATAGAAGCAACATTTGCACCGATTACAAGCTTCTTGAGCTTAATCGGTGAAGTCTTAGATGACACAAACTTTGCTGTGTTGATGCTTATTACTTTATAAGTGACATCTTTATCTGCAACATCATTGTGAACTGTAACAACATTCGGAATTGCGATGGTTTCATAATCAGGATTAATAGTTATTACAGCCATCGTTCCTGTTCCGTCTATTGCAGGATTAATTACCTTACACTCAAAGGTATTTAAATATACGAAGGCATAATTTTTCGTCATGTACCCATGCACAATAAAGTCCAGCTTATCACTGCAATTTGAAAAAGCATTGCTGTTTGTGATGGATTTCTGATACTCACTGATATAGACGGTGGCAAGTTTATCACACCATGAAAAAGCACCTTTACCTATGCTCGTAACAGTAAAAGGAACAATAAAATATGTGAGGCTATAACATTTTTCAAACGCGGATTCACCGATCGTTTCCAATCCGAAAAGAGGCAGACTGAGAGTATCCAATTTCTCGCACCCGACAAATGCTTGATCAGCTATTGTTTTTACGCTTGCGGGAATAACAACTTCCTCCAGTTCACCACAATAGCCAAAAGCCTGAAAATGGATCGTTGTCACACCATTTGGAATCGTGACGCTCTTAAGGCTGGTGCAAGCATTAAATGCCTGATAACCGATCTCTTTTACTTTTCCGGGTATCGTAATGCTTGAAAGATTATAGCAGTAACTGAATGTACCCTGATTGATCTTTGTAATACCACTGGGAAGTGTCACTTTCTCAAGGTTTAAGCACATGTTAAAAGCATAATCACCTATAGATGTTACGCTTGAGGGAATAACTATTTCCGTCAGATTCTGACTGTTTTTGAAAGCGTGGTGTCCTATAGTCTTCAATGTGCCTGGGAGCGAATAGCTGCCTGCATTCATATACAAAAAAGCATATGATCCGATGGAAGTTACGCCCTTGGATACAATGACCTTTTTGATATCTTTATAATATTCTCCTTGTAACCAAGGCGCTAACTTTTCAGAGTAATCCGAATAATCGTACATAGCGCCTTTACCTGAGATTGTTAATACGCCCTCATCACTTATTGTCCAGGTAAGGCTCTTGCCGCATTTGCCTGAAGCAACGGCATTTAAAGCTTCTTTCTTATCTTCAGCTTCAGCAGCCGGCTGCTCAGAAGCTTCAGGCTCATTAACCTCAGGCTTTTCAGTTTCAGGATCCGTCTCCTCTGTTTCGGCAGCTTCCTGCTTTTCGGACTCTGAGGGTTCTTCGTTTTCCTTATTCTGTACTGACGGTTCAGTTTCAGTAGTTTCAGGAACAGTTTCAGAGGGCTTCTCAGTTTCTTTTACAGAAGGCTTCTCTGTTTCCTTGGCAGCAGGCTTTGAAGTTTCTTTCGTTTCCTGCTTTTCCGTTTCCTCGATCTGTGTCTCCTCAGGCGCAGATGTCTCATCAGCCATTACCGGGAACGGCGCCATGATCATTGACATGCACATTGCCGCTGAAAGCAGCGCGGAAGTTACTTTGAGATGTTTCATGATTTCCCCTAACTAACTATATAAATAATAAAAAACACCAACGCAAATAGTTTACTACTGCGGGCGGAGAATTACACGCATATTAAAGATTTGCCCCGTAATTCACGAAAATCAGCACCACCCGTCTAGCGGGTGGTTCTTTGTTTCGCACGCTTCGACCCTCGCGTGCTCAACGGAGTCACGACTCACTAATAAAAAAGCGGATCCATTAAGATCCGCTTTTAGATAAAGACTATGCAGTCTGATTATTCTTCAGAATCTTCTTTCTTATCGGACTCTTCGCTTCTTGCTTCTTCGATGATCTTGTCGATGTCAGCCTCTTCACCGTCAGCCTTCTCATCGACGTTCTTCTCATAGTAGAACTTAACCTTGTCCTTACTGTTGCGTGCGCCGTAAGCGTCAGCGATAGCAAAGCAGTCAGCCTTGAGCTTATCGAAATCTTCCTTGGACTCGAGGTCAGCGATAGATGTCTGGTAGCAAGCATCTTCGAAAACATCGTCGAGAACGAGGTAAGCGTTTCCACCCTTCTTGAAGTTCTTGTCGATGATAGCCTCAGCCTGATCGGGAGCGCCGTCTCTTGCGTCAAAGTTCTCGAAAGGAATCAGGATCTTGCTGTAACGGTATCTGAGAACGATATTCTTCTCGTTGTAATCAACAGCAACTCTGAACTTAGCTACGAGGAATGTCTGGCAGAATATAAGAACGAAGCAGATTGCAAGAACTATGCCTACACCGCCTAAAGCGATCATTACCACACCGTTTTTAGCATTGATGAATCCGATAACTGCGAGAGCTACGCTCAATGCGAAAAAGATGATGGAAACGACCCTGTTCCTCATGATCTTTCCGGGATTTCCCGCATAGCAGTGAACTCCCTCTTTCGGCAGCTTTGCTATCAGTTCCTTGTTCTGAAAAACCTCTACGTTGTCCATACTACTTCCTCCTTATTTGCTAAGACTAGCGATTCTGTCAACGATACTCTTATGCATCTCCTCGTACTTAACGAGTTTTGCCCTCTCCTGATCTACGACTGCAGCGGGAGCTCTTGAAACGAATGACTCGTTGGCAAGCTTTCCGCTTACGCGGTTGATCTCACCTTCAAGACGCTCCTTCTCTTTGTCGAGTCTCTCCAGCTCCTTGCTTATATCGATAAGGTCCTCGAGCGGCAGGTAGATCTCTCCGCCCTTGAACATTGCTGCAACAGCAGTTGAAGGAATTCCTTCCTTGTCCTTTCTTGTCTCAAGACCACTTACGGAAGCAAGTCTTGCGAGGAAAGCCTCACCGTTGACAAACATAGATGCAGTCTTGTCAGAAGGCGTAACTACGATGATGTGCGCCTTTCTTGAAGGTGCAACATCCATTTCCTTTCTGACTGCACGGATACCGCGGATGGCATCCATAAGTGTCTCCATCATCTCTGCCTCATCAGGTGAATCGGGGATCTTATCTGCATCAGGCCAGTCGGAGATCATGATCGACTCAGACTTGCCGTCAAGAACGAGGTTGGAATAAACTTCCTCTGTGATAAACGGCATGAAAGGATGCAGGAGCTGCATCGATACGCCGAGAACGTAGTTAAGCAGATAACGTGCCTCAAGGCTCGTCGGGCAGTTCTCATCGAAGAGTCTGCTCTTGCAGATCTCGATATACCAATCGCAGAAGTTATCCCAGATGAAATCAACGATCTTGGAAAGTGCTACGCCGAAATCGTAGTTATCGATATTGACTGTTGCTTCTGCAACTACGTTGTGGAGCTTTGTAAGGATCCACTTATCTTCGAGCGTGTACTTCGCAGGGTCAAGACCGCTGTAGTCGATCTCGTCAGGCATGTTCATGATGACGAATCTCATTGCGTTCCAGATCTTGTTGGAAAGGTTTCTTCCCATGATGATCTTGTCTTCCTGGAATCTCTGGTCGTTACCGGGAGCGTTACCTGTAACGAGAGCAAATCTAAGAGCATCGGCGCCGTGGTTTTCGATGATCTCGAGAGGATCGATACCGTTTCCTAAAGACTTACTCATCTTGCGTCCCTGGGAGTCTCTTACGAGACCGTGGATAAGGACATCCCTGAAAGGAACCTGATCCATGTGAGCCATACCTGCAACCATCATTCTGGAAACCCAGAATGTGATGATGTCATAGCCTGTAACGAGCGTATCTGTAGGATAGAAACGCTCAAGATCCTCAGTCTTTTCAGGCCAGCCCATTGTAGAGAAAGG
>Ga0310786_10003079_pt1 | contig 24578 bp, 19 predicted proteins | sample AusTroGonzalo_MG_FD_203881 | JGI IMG/M metagenome (GOLD analysis project Ga0310786, IMG submission 203881) | Bovine rumen microbial communities from tropical cattle in Woodstock, Queensland, Australia - Gonzalo_03 (v2) (version 2) | ecosystem: Host-associated > Mammals > Digestive system >...
GAAGGCAAGTGCCATCCCGCAGGGCATGCATTCTCTGCATCATCCCATTCATAAAGGCGACCGTATTGAACGCAATTGTTCGCATTGCCGTTATAGCAAGAACTTTTTTTCGTCTCGTACTTGAGATTTTCCGCCATCCAAGTTTGAGAACCAATTTTCACAGTCCTGTAAATTTGTCCGTCACGAGAGTCCGTGAGCACATCTTTCGATTCTCGTTTCAATTGTTGAGCTGGTTGATGAGCCTGTCGAATCTGTTGAGACTCGTCTTTAAGGCAACGAATGGAAGAAGCACTGCTATCTAAGCCACTTGTACGATCCGTTTTACCTTCGAGCATAGAAACAGTTCTCAAGCAATTTTCCTTAGATTCACATTCCGTAGAAGTCCAAAAATCGGCAGCTTCGCCCAATTTTTTGAACTCGCGATTTCTCCATGATGTTTTGTAGCCCGCCGGGAGTGCAGTGAATCCATACAAATCATAGCCCTTTTCTTCATCCTTCCAATCGGTCTTGGACTTAAGAACTATATCCGCTGTAAGTTGCCCACCCACCGTAACGAACAACTCATCCCATTCCTGTAGCGAAGGCAAATGCCATCCCGTAGGGCATGCGTTCTTTGCCGCAGCACGTCCGTAAAGGCGACCATATTTGGGGCAATAGCTCGAATCATGAGCAAAGCAGAAACTGAGTTCCGATTTGTAATTCAGATTCTCGGCCATCCAAGTCTGGGAGCCGATTTTTATAGTCTTATATGTTTTTCCGTCTCGCGTATCCGTGAACGATCCTTGGTTCGCAGCAATATCCACATTCAATGATGACTCAAATTGTTTCTGAATCTTGGAAGAATCCGTTACGATTTTATTTTGCGTTTTTTCCGCCACTCGTTCAGCCTCTCCCAAAAGGCAACGAACATGCAAGCCCTTCGATTTGTATTTTCGTTCAACACTTGCAGAACCATCTTCAGAAGGCATATTCAGGTAATAGCCATTGTACCTATCATCCTCCGTTGAACTCCAATACTCCGGTTCCAACGCCAAAAAACCAAATTCATTTGTACCATCAACCGTAAAATGTTCATACATTGGACCACGCATTCTTGTGCCGCCAAAACCACTGGCTCGCCCTCTGAGGAACTTTCCTGCAACAGAATGGCCTCCGACAAAAGAAATCAAAGATTTCCATTCGGCTCGTGTCGGCAAATGCCATCCATCCGGGCAAGCATTTACAGCGGCGTTCCATGTGTAATAGCGGCCAGTTTCAGTGCACAGCACCAAGTTGCAGGTACTATTTTCAGTTTTATAGTTCAAGTTTTCAGCCATCCATGTCTGGGTTCCGATTTTTACCGTTTTGTACACCTGATTATCACGCAAGTCGATCAGAAGATTTCCATCCATGCGAGAACCGGGATGATATTCAGAAGAAGATGATGCTTTGACAGAACTATCTTGAACTAGTGCCGAAGAGGACGAAGAAACATCCGAAGACGAGCTGCTAGATTCCTGAATTTTTTCCTTGATACAGCGAATAGAAAGCCAACGTTCATCAGGCATAGATTCTACTTTCACATTATCGGTATAGTAATCAAGATACATACCATACGCGTAACTTCGAGATTCCCCGTAATCCCCCCAAAAGACGGCTATCTTACCTTCGCCATTGTAATCTAAATCTCCATATTTTTCTCCGGCAGGCAGTGCCGAAAATCCATAATCTCCGGAGCCATTCCCTCCGCCAATCCAACCTCCTAAAGACTTCAAATATTTCCCTGCAACAGATTCTCCACCCATCGAATAAATCAAGACACTCCAATCCGTAGGCGTTGGCAAGCGCCATTCTGCAGGGCAAGCTTTTCTCGCAGAATCCAAAGAATAAAGTCGGCCATATTTGATGCAGTTTACCGACTTATCTCCATAGCAATAGCTACCACCCATATCGTAATTCAGATTTTCTGCCATCCAGACTTGATTATCGATTTTCACGATCTTGTATATCTGACCATCACGGGCATCGGTAAAAGTTTCATCAGCAACGGCAACCACTTTAGCGTTATCAGACAAAGCATTTTTAGGATCGCTACACGAAACGAGCAAAGCAATCAAAGTAGCACAATACAAAACAAACATACAAGAATACTTATTCATATTACACTCCTCTCTCTCAATTATCTTTTACGCAACGGACCGACAAACTATATTCAAGTCTTGAAACACCATAAAACGCAATGGCATCATCATAGTTAAAGAAAATATCGTTTGTAAATGATGAATTGCTCTGATTCGAAGTCCAAAACAGACCTTTAACGCCTTTAACTTTGTACCCCCAGACGCTTTCCTTATACCCACCAGGGAGTGCCGAAAATCCGTAATCATCAGAACCGACAACACTAATAGGCTCTTTCAATTTATCACGATAAACAACATCATTTCGTTTCACCTCTTCTACATAAACCTTTTTATCCGATCCTTTCCATAATTCTTTGGACTTAAGCGATTTTCCAGCCCTCAGGAATCCATCACGATACCATTTTTTCCCACCCACAGCAACAAACAACGTTTTCCATTCCTCTAAGGAAGGAAGATGCCATCCAAGGGGGCAAACGCCACGCACCGGAAATCTCGGTGAACATTTTCCCCTTTCATCAAGAGAGCTGCCACAATTTTTTCCATTCGTCGAGAAAACAGCAGCACTATCCATCGCATCGGGCCATGAGTAAAGGCGTCCATACTTGGTGCAGTTGCTGTCCGCATCACCAAAACAACTGCTGGACTCCGTTTTGAAATTCAGATTTTGAGCCATCCAAGTCTGCGAACCGATTTTTACAATTCTGTAAGTTTGCCCATCACGAGCATCCGTGAATGACGAATCGTTATGACTTAATTCGGGCATGCGCCCTTTAACGCAGCGGACAGAAAAACCGTTCTTTTTCAAATTGCTGTTCAATTCAGCTCTATCGCTGTAATAGTGCAAATTCAAACCAAACGCATTTTCTGAATTGTCCTCAAAGGAACTCCAGAAGAACGCAGAACCGCCATCAATCTTGTAACTACCATTGTCGAATTTGATCCCGCCCGGCAAAGCCGAAAAGCCGTGATCATCGGAGCCATTTCCAAGGCTAAGCCAGCCATTTGCAGACTTGAGCGACTTCCCCGCCGTGGGTTGCCCACCCGCTATCGCAAGCAATTGTGTCCAATCGACATCCGTCGGCAAATACCAACCCGCAGGGCACGATTCCATCGCGGCAGCCCATGTGTAAAGCCGACCGTATTTATCGCAATTGGCCGTTTTGTCATCGTAACAAAAACTTTCTGGAGCTTTAAATCTCAGATTTTCGGCCATCCAAACACGGTCACCCATTTGAACCGTTTTGTACGTTTGGCCATCACGAGAATCCTTCAAGGATTCGTACTTTATGTTTTTATTTAATCCGACTTTTTCACTCTCCGACTGCAAATTTGGAGTCGAACTGCATGCACTTGCAAAAAGAAGCAAAGATGCACTAATAAAAAAAAACACATCAACTCGTTTACCCATGATTCCATCCTCTTTATAAAAGAAGAATTACAAATTTAGCAAACGAGCTACCAGTGTATTTGAGTAAAAAAAATTTGAACCTTGATTACCGAGTTTCTAGCCGTTCACCATCCATAATGCAACGAACTGATTTTTTTTACATCTAATTTTCCATAATTCGATAAATACACAGCATAATTGTATTTGGCAACCATATACACATAAAAACCGTCCCGGTGCCTATCATCCTCGGATGAACTCCAGAATGAGGCATATTCATTTACACCATAGAAACCTTTATAACCCTTAACACTGCCAGCAGGAAGTGCTGAAAAGCCATAATCATCCGAGCCATATCCATTCTGCCAATTCCAATCTTTAGGACATACCTCCGTAGCCTCGACCCAATCATAGAATTGGCCAAATTTAGTGCAGTTGCTAGAATCATTATCGTAGCAATAACTGTGCTTCGTTTTGAAATTCAGATTCTCGGCCATTCAAACTTGGTTACCGATTTTTACGGTCTTGTATGTTTGGCCATCGCGGGAATCCTTCACGAACCCGATTTTTTTTCATTAGACAAAAGTGTTGGCTCCTATCGGTAGCCAACAGCATTGAAGTTTCAAATCCAAATCGTATTAGGTGCTTAACAGAGCATTCTTTGACTAGCGACCAAACCTTATCGCAAGACCTACCGCATGAAAAGAGACTCCGTCATCGTCATTAAAATTAGTCGCATAATTTACGCCCACCCCCAAAGCCCATCGCTCACTAATCCACCAATCCTTACCCAAATCCAGTCGGAAATAGGAAAAAAGATCCTTACGAATGGAATTCAAATGCATGAAGCCTACAGATGCACCCACAAAAAAACCATAGATTGCGCTATTTTTGTCCTCAACAGGATAAAACTCTACACCTGTTCCAAAATTATATCTGGAATAATCGTAATTACTCTGTGATACATCCTCATATTTGTAGACACCAGACCCAGAACCATATCCAAACAATCCATAAATAGTTGCAGTATTGGCTATGGATCCTCCCATACGAAATTCCCCAAAACCAATCATTGATCCTTTAAAGACATTTTCCTTAGAAGAAGAGCTCCAATTATAAATTGGTCGACTATAGTAAGTATAACCGAAATTAAAATTACACGAAACATAAAATCCCCTATGAGCATGATAGCGTAATTTTTTGGCCAAAGTTCTCCGGACCTCCCTATCCGCCTTCCGGGAATCACTTATATCACTCATATAATTCCCACTATTCTCCCGTAAATAGACGTTGTTCCCACTTTCGTCATATTCTTCAAACTCATCATTCCGGACTATAGGCACATGCTCAAGTTTATGGTTTACCTTCACCACACCTTCCCTTTTGGGTTTTGCATTGACCGTTTCTTTCCAGCCTGTTCCCCTAAACTCTATTTTCGAGCACACAGCGACATCCGTTACTAAGGGAGTCATCCCTGCATTTGCATCATCGATATATACAGGCACAATCTGCGAATTGCCCCCATACATAGCGTAAAGGATCATTTTCCCAAAACTAACTTTCATTTTCTCCCGGTACGTTTCAGTCTCGTCCTTTTTAATGACGACCTTCAAATTTACAGGGTCATAGCAAGGATGCGACAGCTGCACATCATGGACTCCCGATTCCAACGGGATCTTTCCATTTTTCACAAGCTTGTAACTGCCGTCAACTTTTACACGTAAATCGCCCTCTTCCTGGAATTTGGGAATGATGTCATCAATAACAAGCCACCCATAATTCGACGACAGTTCAAACTTCACTTCCTGAGAATCAGATACTACATTAACCACCTTTTCGTCATCTCTGTAATTTTCATTCGAAACCACAATTCTGTGATTTCCCTTTTCCACCATAGCCCAGCAAGGGGTCTTTAGGCACTTCGGTTGCACCTTGCCATCTATCGTTGGAATAGCCCCCACCGGGGACGATATTATTTTTAAAGCCAGTTTTTTTCGATTCGCATAACCATAGCCACTAGAATCACCAACATCAATAATACCGCTAACAGAAAAATCATTCTTCGAAACCTTTATACTGTTAAAAAACACAGGCGATTTTTGCTTAATAATCTCCAAAAGAGCATCAACATTTTCTCCACGTCCATTGAAACTGGCAATAAGCTTGCTACCTGCCGTTTCGTAAAGTTCCGCAGACAACGTAAGTGATTTTCCAAAAATTCCAACTCGGGCCTGGCATATATAATCGGCAGATATGTTTTTTCCCGTTTCCACAAGACAGTCACCCTCGCAGTCCTCGATAGATTTATCCGGCGGGAGCATTTGTGAAATATTCTCACGGGTCATGATTATCCAGTTTTGATAAGTTGGGAGCTCTTTAATAGCTTGCTCTCTCAAAACATTTGTCAAGTAACGACGGTCCGACCAAGAAACAATTTTCTTCGCATCATCGTCGGCACCCGTCTCAAGTACAGCCACAAAGGCCGCAAACGATGTTTCCACCAAAAAGGCCAAACAAATAAGTAAATAACATATTCTCATAATCATACATTCCCCTTTTTCAAAAAAAATTTCCGTCTAGAAATAATCTAAAAACGCGGTAACAAAGTTGGTTCCTTATGGAGTTTGCGACTTGTTAAAACTTCATGTCCACCGGATTGAAGTTGAATTTTATGCCAGAACGGATCCACGCATCGGAGCCGTCTTTTTTCTTGCGGTGTGCGATATTGCTATAAAAGCGGAAACCGCCACCGAGATAAGCCTTGAACCATTCGCTGAATTTTCTTTCGTAAAGCGCATCGACAACGAATTGCGTTTCTACCACGCCCGAAAGCGCTTCTTCGGCATTCAAAGCATCTTCGTAATCTGTATAAAGCTCTTTATCGCCTTGACGCAACCAAGCGAAACTAAACGACGCTGAATTAGCCCCGTATTTCCAATTAAAGTCAAACCACAAATCGAGAGCATCGCCGCCTCTACGGTAACCAATTGGATAATCGACAAAGTAAGCATCGGCATAATCAATGTCACTCTGTTCGCGATAATTGCTGCGGTAGTTGCGGCGACCCGTGTATTTCAAAAGCGGAAGCTTGCTGTTGTTTGCCACAGGATCCGTTTTCACGACATCCAAGCGCCATGAAAATTTACCGTACTTGCGTGTTTCCAATTCATGGTAATAGCCCACCATGAAATTGATAATGGAACGGGTTGTTCCCATGTCCTTACTTTCACCCACCGGACTTGCCACATCTTCAAAATTAAATTGTGTGTAAAATTTTGCACCATTCGTCTTGTAACCAAACTCTACAGATGTAGCCGCAGACGTGTATCCCGTTGCATAGTTGTCGTGCCAATACATAAACGGATTAAACGAGCGGAATTCCAAAGACTTACCACCAATGACACTTTGTTCAACAAGGTAAAGCCAGAACTTACGCGTTTCAACGCCGACTCTGTGGAACACCATATTTTTCACATTTTCTGTATAAGTACGATTGCGTTGGTTACTCACCTGTCGTGACGGGAGCGTACATTTTTGCGCGAACGCTTCACTCGACGAATCACGCGGGCAGCCGGTTTCATGGTCCATGACATCGTTAAACAGCCAAGCATTCAAGGAACTCAGCAAAAAATCATAACGGAAAATACCAATATTCAATTTCCAATGGATGCCGTCGTGATAAGGCAAGCCGCCAAGGAAAACATCGTTCTTCGAAACCTTCAAGTCAGTAGGATCGAATCGACCGAACTGCACAAAGCCCACTGGATTGTCCCACTTGGCATAAGCGTTTATCGGCACGTTGATATCGAGTTCGCTCGGATCGTAAGTAAAATTCGTCTTAAGTCTGCTATCGTACCAAGCTTCCAAATCCTTACGCAAAGGAGCCTCTAACAAGAAATGGAAATCCTTGTAACCAGCACGGAAACTGAGCGTAAAGAACGGTTCAATGCGTTCTTCGTAACTGCGGGCCGTTTCAAGCGGAATGCGAAGTCCTCGCCAATTGCTATTCGAACCGCCATAATGCTCTACCGTATCGACAGCAAACTTCGGATCGACCGGACCACCATTAAATCCGATATTGAAGTCCGTCCCCAACTGGAAATAACCATTTTTTGGGGAAACACTTTGAGAGTTATCGGCAAATGCAAACGACGCATGCGCCAAAAACGCCCCTACAATAAAAATGAAAAACTGCTTTGACATATTGTAAATGTATTAAAATAGTTGGCAAATCGCATTTGGCAGAACTTAGATGGTAGAACTTAGGGGTTAGTTACTAGAAAAAGGAGATTCCCCGTCGGAGCGGGGAATGACCAAGCGCAAGCTGGTCATGAAGGCGAGAGTGAGGCGAAGACGAAATTTTACGAGTGATTTAGAGCCGAACGGTGCACACCGTGAGCCATAAGCGGCACGTATTAACGTGCCGTGTTGGCGAAAGCGAAGCGCCGACGGAGTTTTTCTATTGAATCAGAGCGGAGCGGGCACAAGAAGGACCACCCAGGCAGGGAGACCCGGGTGATCCCTTGTGTTGTGGTAGGTGCGCACTCACGCACCCGTGTGTGTGTGTTCTTTTTCGGAGGCGCACTCGAAAACATTCGAACGCACCAGGTCGAATTTCGTTATTGCAATGTAATCGCTAATCGTTATTCACGATTAGAACAAGTCATTCATACGCATGAAGGCAGGCAAATCGTAATCGACGTTGCTTTCCTTGAGAGCGTCATCAGAGCCATTGGCGTTACGGATAAACGCAGGCGTATTGAAATCTACAGCATTCACCTGTTCGGTCTGAGCTGGGCGAGATTCCTGCTTGCCATAGTTGCTTGCATAGTTGCCGTTAGAAAGCGGATCTGCATCAGCAACACCCGGCATTTCTTCCGTTTCGCGGACAGGCTTGATAGCCGTTGCGACAGCTTCTTCAGCATAAGCGGCCTTAGCATCAAAGTTCGGAGATGCAAAGGAAGAAGCCGGGGCGAACATGGCGGCAGCAGCATTCACCGGAGCGTTCGGACGAGCAGCACTTGCATAAGTATTCTGCGGGGCGGCATAAGCCGGAGCAGCAGAGACCACGCGCTGGGTCACTGCCGGAGCAGCAGCCATAGATGCAGTCGGCATTGCGGCGGTCGGCATTGCGGCGGTCGGCATTGCAGCAGTCGGCATTGCGGCAGTTGCACGGCCTGCGAGAGCAACGAAGTTCGTTGTCGGACGCGGAGTTGCCTGTACCGGAGCAGCCTGAGTCTGATAGGTCTGAGCCGGCTGGTAAGCAGCAGCGGCAGCACCAAAGTTCATGGCAGCAGCGTTGTTCGTACCACCGCAACCTGTTGCGATAATGGTGATGCAAACCTTGTCGCCAAGTTCCGGAAGAGTGATGTCACCAACGATAATATTCGGATTGCCTTCTTCGCCCACAGCGTCGTAAATGTGTTCCATTGCTTCGTTGTGTTCGAGCAAGGAGTAGTTTTCGCCATGAGAAACGTTGATGAGCACGCCAGAAGCGCCCTGGATATCGATGTCTTCGAGAAGCGGAGAAGAGAGAGCCGCATCAGCAGCGGCAACACCGCGGCCTTCGCCTTCTGCAGTACCCGTACCCATAAGAGCGGAACCACCCTTGAGCATAACCTTGCGGATATCAGCAAAGTCAACATGCACGAGACCGTGACGGAACATGATGCTGCAGATGCTCTGCACTGCATTACCGAGAATTTCGTCAGCCATCTTGAAAGCTTCATCAACAGTCGCATTCTTGTTCGTGTTCTGGATGAGGTTCAAGAGCTTCTTGTTTTCAATCACGATAATCGTATCAGCAGCTTCGCGGAGAGCGCGAACGCCATTCTGAGCCAAGGAATTACGGACATTACCTTCAAAGCGGAACGGCTTTGTGACAACAGCAACCGTAAGGATTCCAAGTTCACGTGCAACCGTAGCAACGATCGGAGCAGCACCCGTACCAGTACCACCGCCCATGCCAGCAGTAACAAACACAAGGTCAGCACCCATCATGGCCTTTTTCAAGTCGTCGATGTTTTCTTCGACAGCCTTACGACCCATTTCCGGATCCATGCCAGCGCCGAGATTTCTCGTGCTCTTTTCACCAATCAAAATCTTGTGATCGGCGAGGCTCTGATCGAGCGCCATAGCATCGGTATTGATGGCATAGTATTCCACACCTTCAATATTCATCTGCTTCATGCGGTTTACAGTGTTGCCACCGGCACCGCCGACGCCAAAGACTTTCACCTTGGCATTTCTGGTTGGAGTGTCATCACCTGTGATACGAGACATAGCCTCGAAATTGATATTTGCAAAGTCACTCATAGTTTATCTCCCTGATTTGAGTGGTTTATGTTATTAGAAATAAGTCTTGATGATGTCGCGAATGCGCTGCATACCCTTCTTCACTGTAACCAGTAATTGGGTATCCGTATCACGCTGTTTTCTTTCGCGATGTTTCTTGTTCGCGTAGTACAAGAGACCGATGCCTGTTGCATAAGACGGATTCTGGAAAGCTTCCTGAATGCCGCTCATGCCCTTCGGCTTACCAATATGGACCGGTTTCTTGAATACTTTAGCTGCAATTTCTTCAATACCAGCGATGTTGCAGCAACCACCTGTCAAAACAATGCCGCCATCAATAACGGTATCGAGGTGATGCTTTTCCAAATCCTTCGCCAATAGCTTGAAAATTTCAGCCACACGAGCCGTAATAATCTGAGCCAAAAGTTTACGAGAACAAAGAACTTCTCCACGGTCGCCCACACCTGGGACCGGGAAAGTTTCATCTTCAATCAAATTGTTGAGCGAGCAGGTGCCATACTTTTTCTTAAGTTCTTCGGCCTTTGTCAAAGAGACCGGAACCTTGAGGCACTTGCTAATGTCACTTGTAATAATGTTGCCTGCAATGTCGAGCGAAGCCGTGTAGCGCACGGAATCCTTGACAAAAACAGCCACGTCAGCAGAACCAGCGCCAATGTCTATCAATGCAACGCCAAGTTCTCGTTCGTCATCAGACAAAACAGCAGATGCGGCAGCAAGCGGTTCAAGCACAAAGCCTGCAACATTGAGACCTGCGCGGTTCACGCATTTTGCGATATCCTGGAGTGCATTCGGGCGTGAGGTAACCACCTGAACTTCAACTCCTAAGCGACGGCCGGAATAGCCTTTGGGATTGCGAATGCCCGTTCTGTCATCCAGCGTATATTCACCCGGGAAAATGTGGATGATTTCGCCAGCCTTGTCCGGAAGCGTACTTGCAAGTCTCTGGACGTTGACGATATCTTCATCGCGTACTTCGTTTGTCGGAAGCGATACGAGCCCTTTGTAGCTATAAGACGACACGTGCTTCCCAGCAATGCCCACGTAGACATCGCGGACATCGACACCCGCCGACGATTCAAGCACATGGACAGCCTTCTGCAAGGTCTCGACGACGGAATCGTACTCGTCAGACGATTCAAGCGGGAAGTCGCCGCATTCCACGACTCGGACGGATTCACCTTCCGAGATGCCAACGAACAAATTCACCTTCGAGGCACCGATATCAAGCCCGAAAATGTAGTCCTCTTTTTTGACTATTTGCTTATTGTCATCCATTGATACACCTCTTATCAAAGTTTTTTATATACGCAAATCCATGAAATCTCATATCAACCTCACCAGCGCAAAGGAGATCTTTTCGGAATCCCTTTCCGATAGCATCATACAAAGTAAACAAATCCTTATTCCAGTTCGTTGCCGGAAATACCACACGGTATCCAGCATCTTTAAAGAACACTTCAAAAGCAGCATCTTTCTCAGACCAGCCCACTTGCGACACGCGATCATAAAGGGGCTTATCCTCTTTGCGCATTACCGACAAGAACTGAGCCACCTGCTTTACCTTTCCCACAGACTCATTTTCAAGAATCGGCAGGCGAAGCGCCGTCATCATCGACATCGGGAGCGAAAGGCCTCTTTCGGAATAGACCGTTCCCTTTCCATCTTCGAGCACCGAGAGGATCGGGGATGCTTCCTGAATCTTGATGAAAAGCGAAGACGGGAACTTGCTTTCCACTTCAGCAGAATGTATCAGCGGAATTTGCAAGAGCGATTTCTTGACAGAATCAGCATCCAATTCCGACATGAGCATTCCCGTTTCCACTTGCGCACTCTGCACCACATCTTCCCACGAAAGCATACGATTGCCTTCGATTTCGATGTACTGCAAATATCTGAATTCCACCGGATTAATTTGATTGAGATAGAAACGACTCTGCCATAGTGCGACGGCGGCAATAACGAAGAGCAAAGTCAAGACCCAGCCCTTGCGCTTGTACCAACGAACAGCGGAACCTACACGCACACGTCTACGACGTGCACGTTTACGCCTGCGCTTTCGTTCATTGTATCCGATCCGTCGACCGAACATGTTCGTACTTTCTAAACTCAAATACTCTTCTCCAAAATCGTCTGTCCGAGCTTCCAAATGTTACCGGCGCCCATCAAAACAATCACATCATTCGGTTTCAGCAAATCCTTGCAAACCGGAATCAAGTTGTTGACATCGCCAATAAAGCGAGCATCGCGGTGTCCGCGGTCTGCAGCGCTATTCGAAACCATAGCCCCCGTCACACCTTCAATCGGCTTTTCGCGAGACGGATAAATGTCAGTCACCAAGAGCACGTCGCAGTTTGCAAACGCACTACCAAATGCTTCGTGCTGGTCGCGAGTACGCGTGAACAAATGCGGCTGGAAAGCAACGATAATGCGCTTGTCCGGGAATGCTTCGCGGAATCCAAGCAATGTTGCCGTCGCTTCGGTCGGGTGGTGAGCGTAATCGTCAAATACCATCACGCCATTCTTTTCGCCAATGAATTCGAAACGGCGCTTGACACCTTCAAATGCCGCCACAGCCTTGCGAGCCACTTCAATCGAAATGCCTTCTTCGACAGCGAGCGCAACAGCAGCTGTAGCATTCAAAACATTGTGGCGACCCGGAATCTGGAGTTTGAATTCACCGAGACTCTTGCCATCGTTCAAAATTTCAAACTGCGGATAACCCTTCACGAACTTCAGGTTTTCAATGCGATACTTTGCCTGGCGAGTAAAGCCATACGTAATCACCGGCTTCTTGAGGTGCGACAAAATCTGCTGCACGTTCGGATCATCGAGACATACAATCACCTGGCCATAGAACGGAATCTTGTTTGCAAACTGCGTGAACGCATCCTTGATGGCATCAATGTTTTCGTACGTATCAAGATGGTCTGCATCGATATTCGTGATGATTGCCGAAGACGGCATCATCGAAAGGAAACTACGGTCAAACTCGTCGCTTTCAGCAATGAGGTAATCGCCATGCCCCACCTTTGCGCCACTGCACTTGCCCTTCACGATACCGCCAACAATAATGGTCGGGTCAAGGCCTGCTTCTTCCCAAATAGCGCCAACGATAGACGTAGTCGTTGTCTTGCCATGTGTACCAGCAATAGAAAGCGTGTACTTGAGACGCATCAGTTCACCGAGCATTTCGGCGCGGCGAATCACCGGAATACGGCGGTTACGTGCTTCAACAAGTTCCGGATTATCATACGGAATCGCAGAAGAATAAACGACCAAGTCCGCATCAACAACATTTTTTGCGTCGTGCTTCGGGTCTATGCGAATTCCAAGACCTTTCAGGTAGTCGATGACGGCACCTTCGCCCATATCGGAACCCGTCACTACAAAGCCATTTTCATGGAGCACTTCAGCAATACCGGACATACCGGCACCACCGATACCCACAAAATGCAGGCGACGAACACGTTTACAATCATTAATCTGCATTACGATCTCTCCATATCCAGAATTATTTTCGCAATCTGGTCAGCGGCATCGGGCATGCCAAGCGTTTTAGCGGCTTCAGCCATATTCTCCAAACGTTCTGGATCGTAAAGGAGCGCTTCCACTTTATTCCAAAGATCATTCGGTTCATCATCAAGTTCCACAAGCGCGGCGCCAGCCTTTTCAACTACGCGGGCGTTATGTTCTTGATGGTTCGCCGTTGCATGCGGGTACGGAAGCAAAATGGAAGGCTTACCAAATGCCAAAATTTCAGCAAGTCCCGATGCACCGGCACGGCTGATAATCAAATCAGCGTGCTTCATGTATGCATAAATGTTGTCCAGGAATCCACGCACAGCAACGTTCGGCAAAATGCCAAGACGGTTGTTGATGTCGTCAACATTCTTAGCGCCAACTTGCCACACCACGCTAATATCTTCGTGAGCGGCAATGCGGCCAATACTTTCTTCAATTTTATTGTTGATGCCAACAGCACCCTGCGAACCACCAACGATAAACACAGCCTTGCGACCTTCACGGAATTCCACCGGACGATCCAAAGAATCGGCAGACGGCAAATCACGAATCGGGTTGCCAAGAATGCGAGTCTTTTCAATTGGAAAGCCCTTCATGGCTTCTTCGGATGTCACAAAAACTGTCTTTGCGTAACGGGCGCCAACTTTATTTGCAATACCAGCAACAGCATTCTGTTCCTGCAGATAAACCGGGATACCCATAGAACCTGCGGCAAGCACAATCGGAAGCGAAACGTAGCCACCCGTCGCAATCACGACATCCGGATTAATCTTCTTTACGACACTCTTTGCACGAATCAAGGACTTTGTCAGGTTAAACGGCAAAGCCAAATTCTTGAGGAACGGGCCACGATGCAGCGGAACTGCCGAAATGTATTCGTACGGCCAGTTCTTTGCCACAAGGCGTTCTTCCATAGAATCCTTGCGGCCGGCAAACGTAATATCCTTAACACCCATCTTCTTTAAACTCTCGGCAATAGCTACAGCCGGGAAAATGTGGCCACCGGTGCCACCGCAAACAAAGAGGAACTTTTTCATATAGAACTCCTTCTTGTCCTAAAATTCGTAAACCGACCCGTTTCAAATGTCATAGGACTGCTCATATAAGGTTCGCGAATGCTCTTGCCAGTTGTCGGGCGAGAAATATTCAACAAAATTCCAATAAACGCTGCCGACAAGAGCAAGTTCGTTCCACCAAAACTGAGGAACGGAAGAGGCTGACCTGTCGTCGGGAAAAGACCAACACACACGCAAACGTGAATGATGAAATTCAAGAAAAGCGAAGTCGTCAAAGCTACAGCCAAGTACCTGCCAAAGCGTGTTGTCGAAGACCTTGCAATATTGTACCCTTGCGAAAAGAGCATTGCAAAAGTACCCAACACAAGGAACGTTCCTACAAAACCGAATTCTTCACCGATCACAGCGTAAACGACGTCCTTATGGGCTTCGGGCAAGTAACCCAATTTTTGTTCGCCCATGCCAACACCTGTTCCAAACCATCCACCGTTTCCAAGCGCTTCAAGAGCATGGCGTCCCTGCCACTGCGAATCGCCCATTTTTCCATCGTCCGAGAAAAATGCAATGAGGCGTTTACGGCTATGAGATTTTAGAACCAACGCAGAAGCAATAACAGGGAAACTTGCAAGTACACTGACCCCGATATATTTATAATTTGCTCCAGCCACTAGAAGCGACACAAGCGTCAACATGCAGAACATGATAAGCATCGAGAAGTTCGGCTGGCAAGCAAGCAAAATTGCAGAAATCAAAAGAGGAACCGCAGGCTGAATAATCGTGCACTTGAGCGACTTGATTTCGTCACCGGCATCCGAGAGTTTCGCACAAATCCAGCAGACAAAGCCAAACTTCATGATTTCAGACGGCTGGATTCCGAAAATCCAGCGGGACGCACCCTTCACCTCGCCACCCGAGACGATTGCAGCCAACGTAAGGACTGCACCCACCCCAAAGATGACACGAGAAGAAACCTTCCACAAAGCATAATCAATTTTATAGAAGACACCGAGAATCACAACAGATGCAAGGACTTTATAGAGATGCTTCGTGAGGAAGTATTCCGCAGGCAAATTTTTCGTTTCGGCAAAATGAGCAGATGCGGAATAGATAACAACGCAGCCAAAGCACATTAACGCTAATGTGACAAATAGCAAAAGCTTGTTCATTCCTTGTGTCTGCGTCATTGACGTCATCTTAACTACTAAACCTTACCTTAAAACTTGAGCACCGGTACCATGTGGAGGAGCGCTTCGACCACTTGTTCCATATGCATGCCACGGCTACCTTTCACCAAGAGGATATCCCCTTCGGCAACGGTATCGTTCAAATGATTAATGACTTCCGAAACGTTTTCGAAATAAAGCACATTCTTCATGCCGCGAGACTTCGCGCCTTCAACATATTTCTTCGCATCCTTGCCAACAGCGAGGAGCATATCGAAATTCATTTCGGGAACCATAGCGCCAATCTGCTTATGCAAATTACCACTTTCCTTGCCAAGTTCAAGCATGTCGCCAAGCACCGCAATGCGCCGGCCTTCGACCCTCATGTTTCCAAGCGTCTGGAGCGCCATTTTCGTCGAAGACGGATTTGCATTGTAGCAATCAGAAACAATCTTGAAACCATTTGCAATCTTCACTTCCATACGCATGCTTGTGGAGCTGAAATTTGCAAGAGCTTTTGCAATGTCGCTCTTCGGGATGCGGAAAGTTTCGCCCACAGCAATGGCTGCAAGGGCATCGTAAAGGTTATGGTCGCCCGGCACATTCAACGTAAAATGCGTACGGCCCACATAAAAATCAGCGCAGAAGTTTTCGTTCCACTTGAGCTTTTCGGGCTTAATGACACCACGACGTACACCGAAAGTCACCACCTTCATATTCTTGGTGGATTTCACCTTGCAAAGGCGCTCGTCATCGGCATTCACAATCAGAGTGCCGCCCTTCTTGAGTCCAGCGGTAATATTAATCTTTTCGTTAAACACGCCATCCAAATCGCCAAGGCGTTCCAGATGCGAGGCGCCAATGTTCGTAATCACGGCAACATCAGGCTCTGTCGCCAAGGACAGCGGACGAATTTCATCCGGGCCGCTCGTTCCCATTTCGACAACAGCAGCTTCGTGGCTGTGCTTCAACTGGAAAAGTGTCATCGGGACACCGATATGGTTATTGAAGTTTCCCTGCGTAGCATGGGTATTGTACTTCATCGAAAGTACAGCCTTCGTCATTTCCTTCGTGGTTGTCTTGCCGTTACTACCGGTAATGGCCACCTTCTTCAACTTGAAAAGTTTCTGATAGCCCTTGGCAAGCTTCAAGAGAGCCTTGGTCGTATCATCGACCGGAGCGTACATCTTGAAATTCGGATCGATAGCAGTTTGGTTTACAACGCTCATCAGAGCTCCATCCTTTTCCATTTGAGATACAAACTGGTGGGCGTCAAAACGAGCACCCTTAATCGGCCAAAAGACAACACCCTTGGCACTTTCACGAGAATCCATGCAGAGATTCACCTTGCGTTTCAAGGTGCGGGCTGGAACGCCGACCGCTTCGGTTTCCAGAATTTCAAGCATTTCTGCAATTGTCAAATCAAGCTTTAGCATTCTTCCATAGCCTTCATCGCAATTTCACGATCGTCAAAATGATGTTTGGTCTTACCGATGATTTGATAATCTTCGTGACCCTTGCCTGCAATCACAAGCCAATCGCCGCTCTTGAGCTCTGCACAAGCGCGCTTAATTGCTTCTTCGCGGTTTTCAATAACTTCAAATTTGTCTGTCGTCATGCCAGCACGAACGTCTGCAATAATGTCCGCAGGCTTTTCCGTGCGCGGATTGTCGGAGGTAAGCCAAGCCTTGTCCGCAATACGTTCAGCAATGCCACCCATAATCGGGCGCTTCGTCTTGTCGCGATCACCACCGCAACCAAAAACAGTCGAAAGCTTACCGCGGCAAAGGCTACGAGCCACGTTCAATACGCGTTCAAGTGCATCCGGCGTATGAGCATAATCGACAACAACATGCTTGCCATCCTTGCTCCAAACCTTTTCAAAACGGCCCGGAACGCGAACAGTGGCGATCGCCTTACGCATAGCATCTTCAGGGATGCAGAGAGCATGAGCCCATGCAAGCACGAGGAGCAAATTATCCACGTTAAAATCGCCACAGAGCGGAGTCACAAACTTTTCACTTGCAATCATCGGGAGTGCAAATTCAAGACCATCTTCGGTGCTTTTCACATCGCCAAACGGCTTTACATCCGCTTTGGCCTTGCCGAGTCTCGAAACAGCCACCTTGCGGCAATCAAGAGAATTGAAAAGCTTTTCGCCATGGGCATCGTCAATGTTGATAACAGCAACGCCTTTTTCTGCAAGGTACTTTGTAAAGAGCAACTTTTTGGCTTCGAAGTAAGCGTCCATCGTCTTGTGGTAATCGAGATGGTCCTGAGTCAAGTTGCTAAAGAGACCGCTCTTGAAATGAATTCCTGCAACACGGCCTTGGTGGAGCGAATGCGAAGACGCTTCCATCACGAGGTCCGTGCAACCCGCAGCAACGGCGCGAGCCGCAAAATCATAAAGATCCAAGAGACCTGGCGTCGTAAGCGTTGCCGGCACGGACTTATCACCAATCTTATTCTTGATGGTGCCAAGCAGAGCCGTCTTATGACCAGCCGCTTCAAGCATCGCATTCATGAGAAACGCGCTCGTCGTCTTACCGTTCGTGCCAGTAATCGCATGGCAAGAGAGTTTTGCAAACGGATCCTTGTAGAAAATCCTTGCAGCTTCCAAGCGCGCCGCTTTCACATCGGGCACCTGAATCCACTTCGACGTTAGTCCTTCCGGAGCCATCGTCTCGCCCACAACGGCAACGGCACCAGCCGCAATTGCGCTACGGGCAAAGGCTTCAAAACCTTCCGTAGGAACGGAGAAGAACAAATTCCCTGGTTTCACACGGCGGGAATCATCACAAAGCCCCGTCACGGACAACTTTTCCATAAGTCCTTCCGATATCATCAGCTTTTCTCCTTCAAGGTCAGCTTGCAAATCACCCCCTTCTGCAAAGCCTCATCCGCTTTGGGTTCCTGGGCGACTACACGACCTTTTCCTGTATATTCAACATTCATGCGGATATTTCCCATCACTTCAAGAGCATCCCTTAAAGAAAGCCCATGCAAGTTAGGCATCCTGCTTGCCACGGCATCGCCGAGCAAAAGCGTTTTTCCACTAATCAAACCTGCATCAACGCGTTCCGAAATCACGCGAAGGCCCTTGCCTTCAAAGCGAACCGGGCACTTATTCTTTTTCGCATAATCCTTAGCAGCAGATGCCGGCATCCCTGCAAAATCCTTATCGCACGGAGAACCAAGCTTCACTTGCTTTAAGTTATGTGCAATCGGAGAAAGTGCGGGATGATAGTAAATACCTTCCATGATGCGGCGGAAAATCGGACCCGCCGTAAGACCACCAACATGCTTTCCTTGCGGGTCGTCCACAAGCACCAAGCATACATAGCGCGTATCTTCGGCAGGTGCAAGGCCAATGAACGAAGCCACTTGAGAATTGCGGTCGTAAGAACGAGTCAAATGATTGTACTTTTCAGCTGTACCCGTCTTGCCGCCAAACAAAACATCATGCAACTTCTGCGAAGCAACGCGTTTTGCAGTACCGCTATTCACCACGCGATTGAGCATCTTGCGGATTGTAGCAGCCGTTTTCTCCGAAATAACCCTGCGGATTTCGACCGGTTCATTCTTACGAACAACCTTACCATTAGAGTTACGCCATTCCTTTACAATCTGAGCTCGCATCAACTTTCCGCCATTTGCAATCGCGGCGTAAGCCATCACCATCTGGATCGGTGTTGTCGATACGGCATGTCCAAAGCCCATTGTCTTCAAGGTTCTATCGTCACGAGTGAGTTCAGTCGGTTTCAAAAGTCTTCCGTTTTCTTCGCCAACGTAATTGTCAAAAGCGCGTTCACCAATGCCAAATGCACGTGCCATCTTGTGCATACGCATAGCACCCACTTCCGAGGCAATCTTTGCAAACACAATATTCGAAGACTGCACCATCGCTTCGCTCATATCCATGTCACCATAAACGTGGGTATCGCAAATCTTTTCCGACTTCGGGTTCCATTGCCAGCAACGACCTTCATTCGCATAAACTTTTTGCGGGCTGACAACATTATTTTCAAGAGCCGCGGCAGCGGTAATCACCTTGAATGTAGAACCCGGTTCGTACGACATCGAAACAATTTCGTTCTTCACCATACGACCGACACCCTGATTTTTGGAGTTCGGATCAAATGTCGGGTAACTTGCCATCGCGAGGATTTCTCCCGTATACGGATCCACGACAACGGCACTTGCACTCGTCGCCATAAATTCGGCAACACCATCCTTCAAGGCCTTTTCGACAATTTCCTGCATGTTGCGGTCAATTGTCAAAACAAGATTCAATCCGGACTTGGCTTCAATTACATTCTGCGAGCGATAATGAACTTCACGCTGTTTTGCATCTTGCACACTGACACGGACACCTTCATCACCGCGGAGGCTATCGTTATAAATCTTCTCCATGCCCATGCTGCCAGTACCATCAAAGCCCACCTTACCCACAGTCTGCGAAGCAAGGGAACCCTGCAAGAACAAGCGGCTATAACCAAGATTATCACTCGTATCGCGGATATTTTCTGCAAAAATGATGCCGTTACGGTCCATAATGGCACCGCGTTCTGCATACAAGTTTCTCGTATGCGTCACCGTCGATCTGGTATTTGCCTGATAAACGCTGCGGTTCATCACCTGAATGCTAAACGTCTGCAAAACAAGCACGCCAATAGTGCAAAGAACAAGGCTTTTCAAGATAAACAAAGGATCTGCACCGAACTTATTCATTCGACTCCCCCGTTATCATGACTTTGATAGGAACCTCATTCAAACCAAGCCCAGCGTTTTCTGCAAACTTGGACAAATGATTAATAGACGTAAGCTTGTTGATTTCGTAATCCCTCAAGAGGATTTCACGATTAAGCCAATTCGCCTTCTCTTTCAAGCTATACAACTTGCCATAAAGACGATTGATGCGATTCTGCATGTACACAGGAACCATGCAAACAAACGAACCAACAAGAACAAATAAAAGCACTATGCCCATCACGCCGTTTTTCCCGGACTTTACGGATTCATTCTGCATATTATCGATCATACTCTTTCATAGATCCTTAATTTTGCAGAACGAGCCCGACTGTTCCTGTTAATTTCATCGGCCGAGGGCAAAATCGGCTTACGGTTCACTTTCTTTAAGCGCTGGTGATTACCACCGCACATGCAAACCGGCAAGTTTTCTGGGCAAATGCATGCTTTTTCAAATTCAGCAGCTGTTTCCTTGACGCAACGGTCTTCGACAGAGTGGTAGCTCATCACGACCAAACGACCGCCCACCTTGAGGCAGTCCACCGCAGCGTGGATACTATCTTCAATCTGCTTGAGTTCGCCGTTCACTTCCATGCGGATAGCCTGGAACACGCGAGCCAAAAGGCTATTTGCGTCTCGGCGCTTGTCCGGGAACACAGCTTCGACAACAGCCTTGATATCGCTCGGGAGCACATCGCGACCCGCAGCAGCAATTTCGGCAACCTTTTCTTTAATACGAGAGGCAAGCTTGAACGCGCGATCCATATCGGCATTCTTGCGGAGTGCAGCCGCAAAATCATCTTCGCTTACCGTGCGGAGCCATTCCTGCGCAGACACGTTTTCGCGACGGTCCATGCGAAGGTCGAGCGGATTATCGCCTACAAACGTAAAACCACGGCTAGAGTCATCAACCTGATGGCTGCTGATGCCGAGATCGTAAAGAACACCGTCGAGTGTATTCGGAGCAATTTCATTCCCGAGTTCGCTAAACGGAACCGGATGGACAATAAACTTCGGCGCAACGCCTGCAAGACGCTTCGTTGCAAACTGGACCGCTTCATCGTCACGGTCAAAAGCGTGGAGCGTGCCCTCGGAATTGAGTTCTTGGGCAATAGCGTAAGAATGGCCGCCACCGCCAAGAGTGCAGTCCGAATAGGTACCGTTCGGCTTGATATTCAAGCCTTCGAGGCATTCCTTGAGCATCACCGGATCGTGATAGAATTCTCTCCCTTGAACTCCAGCGACCGCGGCTTCCGAAATTTCATTTACATGTACTGACTTGCGGAGATTCTTATCTGCCATTATCCCCCTCCGTCAAGCCTTCACCATAGAACGCGGCATCGAAAGCTTCGATTGCTTCATTTGTCTGCAATCCATACTTTTCGTTGTAACGTTCAGGATTCCATAATTCGAGAGTTTTACCGCTGGCCTGGACATAAAGCACTTCGTCTTTAAGGCCGGCATACTCCAGCAAAATCTTGGGGAGTAAAATGCGATTCTGGCCATCCATTTCCACAACTGTGGGGCAGAGGCCTCTCCGAACTAAATCGGCTTGACGGCGGTCGGACCTAGCATCCAAGTCCGCCATGAATTTCTCAAACTCCGGAAGGACGAACAACCGGAGGGTGCGGTCCGGGCCACGAGTGACCACGAACTCATTCCCTTCGGACGCCGAAAGCTGACGACGGAATTCCCTAGGGAAGGAGGTCCTACCCTTTCCATCGATCGCCGTTTGGGCTTGTCCTATGAAAGAAGTGAAATTCATATTTGACACATTTTACCACAACACTATCACACGTAGACAAATATACCCACTTTCTACCACCATGGCAATAGAAAACAGGGGTCGAACTTAAAAAAAGCATACTTTTGGCCCTTGATTTTCAAAATTTTACACGAAAATTTGCTCATTTGAGCACAAAACAAATAACATTCGTGTAAGTTTTATATCACAATACGGAAAATTGAGTGCGAAAAAGGAGTGGGAGAAAAACCCAAGGATTATTCCTCAACAACTAGAAACGGCTTCCCTAGATCAAGCATTCGTTTAATATTTTCACGAGTTCCCTCGCTCTTGCCATCCCAAATCATCAAAGCGCGGTCGCAATCCCCACACATCTGGATATCTTTCACATAATTAAACTCACGACCATTTAATCCTTTCGACAAATCGGCGCAAGACCGAACTCGCGCGCCCGTCAAAAAGTAATTTCGCGGTTTTTCACCGCTACAATAAACAGTAACGTTCGCGTAATTCCGCTGATCCAGATATTCCTGAACAGCAGAGTCTACCCCATAACAATCCCCCACAAGAATTTCCATTCCCTTTTTAATAGCATCGTCCAGCAAGCCGAGGGCAGCTTCGCTCAATTTGGAAATTGATTTGGAACCAGACACAAAAAGTTTTTGAGGGGAATTTACGCATTTTTTCATTTTCCTCAAATTACTCATTTAATGCGACACATACAGACGCGATTAAAATTCATTTTCAAAGCACCAAAAATCGAGTTTCAGAAGCATGGAAAATTTCGCGAACCCAACCACGACCGTATTTGTCGCAGTGATAACCTACTTTTTTAAGGATTCACATTTTACGCAACAAAGGCACATTTATGAGCATCATGATGACAGACATGCAAAAATACAAGGAGTTAAAAGAATTAGTTGAATCCTCGTACACAAGCAAAACTGAAGCTGAAATGATTTGGCGAAGCATCCGCTGGAATTTAATCGCACCGAACGGCTACGAAATCATCGATGAACGCCTTGAAATGTATTCTGCATTTCTCGAAACAGGCAAGCCATTATGCCATCTAGATTTCGAAGTCAACAAAGATGATGACGATCCATTTTTCGATGCTTTAGAACGCCCTTACGTCAGCACACCCTGTTATGAATTTTCCCTGGGTTACATTTCCGAAACCAAAAGGCATTACCGATTCCTTTTCGTGAATCCCGGCGTGAACGGTCCCGAAGATTTTTCGTTCATGAACAAATTGGCATTGAAGGACACATACATTTTTGCGACATGCGAAAAAAGTAAAACAGAGAATACACTAGAATTCGGCCCCGTTCCACTCCACACACGAGATTGTACAAACATACGCTTTATCGTGCAATGCAGCGTCGATTCAAGCAAATGCCGCTTTCGTTACAAGCAAATGCTTGAAGTCAAAGATTATTTGATTACAGAGAAAAGCGGAGAGCCTACAGTAAGTTTTTCCGCGACACCATTCGAAAACAAGGAAACAGATTTGCAGAATCAATTCAACAGCAGAATAAACCGCAAATTTGCAACCAACACAGAACTGCGTGAACAAAAGTCACAACTCGGAATTTGGAAATGGAGTGATGTAATTAAGTCATACGCATTTTAGACAAAAGAATTTTATTACAACACTACATGACCGACCATCTCATTATCCCCGGTTCACGAAAAGACTACGCCTTACTCATCAAAGGAGGACAAGGCGGCTCTGCATACGGCTATCAAAACAAGTATCTAAATCTTGCAAATGAAATTCGCAACAAGTACGGAATCACGGTTGTAAGCTGCGCGACCTCCAACGAACCAAATTCCGATAACAGAACGAATCAGATTACAGAAAACATCGCTCTTTTAAATGAAACCAGCAAATCGCGCCCCAAGATTCTTTTCATGGGAATGTCGAAAGGAGCCTCGCTCGGTTGCATCGAAGGCAGCAAAATCCCACAGATATCCAGACTTCTTCTGATAAATCCACCGCTAATGATAAACTTGCCGCGCATCTGCCACGCCGCCAAAAATTTTAAAGGAGAAATGATGACATTCGTCTTCGGAAGCGAAGACCCATCCGTTAAAGAATCCAAGCTGCTAAAACTTCACGAACGCGACAACATGAAAGTTATCTCAGTTCCCGGACAAGGCCACTACTTTTCACGAGATAGGTTCAATTTGATGACGCTCGTGGAAGAATATTTGCTGTTTGATTTGAAAGGATAAATCCGACAAGGAGCATCTACGAATTTGACCACTCCGAATTCGATGGTAGCTTTATGATGTATTGGCGTTTCTGCGAAGGGTTATACTCTTTGCAGGAAGCTGTCGCGATGAATCTAGTGTATATACGAAGATTTATAATTAGGATTTATTTAGCAAACCAGCAAATACCGCACGATAAATCGAAAAATCTTCCAATTGCATAATGGTCGTAATCTTGCCTCCAGCATCCTTTGAGGAGGCTCCGCAATGGAACACCTTTTCGTTTTTTAGACCAAAGTCCAACAATATATAACGATCATGGAAAATATGTCCGGCTTCCTTTGG
>Ga0310786_10003080_pt1 | contig 24578 bp, 28 predicted proteins | sample AusTroGonzalo_MG_FD_203881 | JGI IMG/M metagenome (GOLD analysis project Ga0310786, IMG submission 203881) | Bovine rumen microbial communities from tropical cattle in Woodstock, Queensland, Australia - Gonzalo_03 (v2) (version 2) | ecosystem: Host-associated > Mammals > Digestive system >...
CCGCTTATCGATACAACGGAATGGATCGCGTACATTTTAAATATGATGATGTTGGGTTTCTTGTTATTGATATGAGAAGTTCATTTTACCATTTGGGAACTAGGGAGAAGTATCTTAAAGATTTGGGAAACAATGATTATGAATATACAGACAATCTTGGACCTAATCATGCTCTGATTAGAAATATACCGTATAGTAATACAGAACTGCTTTATAGCTTGATTAGATATGTTAGCGGTATTGTTTGTTCGGATATGGATAATAAAAAGATTGAAGAGGAAATGCAGCAACTAGCTAAAACAATTGATGATATGCAAGTTGTTGGCGATGAACGAATCTCCGTCGTTAAAACCAGAATCAATCAAAGTGTTTTTCGAGAGCGCTTAATAAAAAAGTATGGGCAGTGCTGTCTTTGTGGAATGTCAAATAACGATCTTCTTATAGCAAGTCACATTAAACCATGGGCTGATAGTACTCCGTCTGAAAGAACAGATGTCGAAAACGGATTGCTGTTGTGCCCCAATCATGACAGACTCTTTGACAAGGGCTTCATCACATTTACTGATGATGGAAAGATTAAGATTTCGACAAAGCTTAGTGATGAAGATAGAATTCTGACGAATGTTCACAAGGATATGCGAATTAATATGCCTCGGAACAAGTTTATGAAGTATCACAGGAATAACATTTTCGAAGATAGTGATAAGAAGAAATGATATGAGTAACAGCGCCAAGCTGCGAATGTTATTATGTATTTTGGTTAAGGATATATTGCTCATAGCTTCCAGATCTCTTTTGGTAAGACGCGCATCCTTTATTTCTACACTTCTAATACTTCCACTTCATAGAACATTATATCATGCGTGCATATAGCCAAATTCCTCCATAAGGAACTAAACTGATCATAGTGAAACAAAAAACAATTCGGAATCGTCTCTGACATGCAAAAGTCATGACAGATAATAAAGTAACAGAGAAGGATGTTTTAAGATTTATATGAAAAGAAAGACGATTGTTGCAGTTGCGCTGTTGAGTATCCTTTTGACGGCCTGCGCGGGCCGCGAGGGACAGGAAGTCGTGTCTGACAGTACTGTCAGTACTTTAGTGGTCACGGAAGAGATCACAACAACTGAAGATGCCATAGAGACTTCGGATGTAACAGTACCCGAAAGTGTGACAGTTCCCGATATTAAGCCCCTTACGGTAGATGATCCGTATACCTTTAATGTCCATGTATGCCCGAAGAAGCTTTATGATGCATATGGTCCTGAGGAATGGGAGTCGTTCTTCAATCTCTGTGACGCGCTCGAAGCGGGAGAAGATTCTTTTGAATGCAGCAGCAGAGACGCCTATGAATGGTGCTTCAGCGGAGGCCCGTTATCCAAGTATTATCCTGTAGCAAGGTTTTACGTGACTGCTGATTATATTAACGGTTATCAGAACGGAATAGGACACTTTACTTACGATATCCCCAAAGAGGAATTCATGCAAAAGCAGAAGGATTTCGAGCAGCTTGTCGTTGATATCCTTAATGAGAATATCCGCAAAGACTATACTGATTTCGAGAAATGCGTTGCCCTTTACGAGTATATGGTCACGAATTATACATATGATTATGTACAATGCGCAAATAATGATGTAGAGATAATGAACACTCTGCCCAAGGATTCATTTGGTACATACAGGACGTTCAGGGACAAGGAAGGCATATGTGACAACTTAAGCGCCGTATATAACTTCCTGTTGCTTCAGTGCGGAGTCGAAGCCGTTCAGTTCGAAGGTCAGAATCATGCCTGGACGTACGTTACCATAGACGGTGAAGGATACTTTATCGATCCCACATGGGGACTTCACAGTGACTGTTTTCACGATCTGGATTATTTTATGATGACTGAAGCTGATCGAGAGCCTTACTTTGGAGATGATATGCACCCTGTAATGTTCTATTACGAACACAAGAACAAAGACGTGGATTTCTCTGCAACTGATGACAAATATGCTGTTCTCCACGGCGGCGATTTTGTAGCTTTGGACACAGAGAACAAGATCTTGTACTATGATCTCTACGGCGAACTGAAGGAATTCCACTATGAAGCGTAACAGCCGGGTTCCAATATTGAGATAGTAACGGCAAATGTGTGTTAAAATATCTTTTAAGCGGCAGAGAGTTTTTTTCATATTCGAAAAGGCACTTAGCTCGGAAAACGGGAAGAACATTTGAACGGTACGACGGAACAACAATATGGGATACAATCTTAGGGTTACTGGATTAAAAGAGAATTTTAAGCAGAAGTTAAATAGTTTTGTAAGATCATTGGGCTCGGCTATCTGTGAGGGCAAGAAGATACCGTTTGCAGATAATGATGTCAGCTATGCACTGGAACTCCAGCATAAACGTATTAAAGAAAAAGGTCTTGATATGACTTTTGAAGTTTATGACAGAGACACCGGAACAGATGCTTCGGTCGGATCTGAATGGAGAGATGCCAGATATGAGAGCTTTGTCTGTCATGAGCAATACAGTGTGAACAGAAAGATAGTCAAAGACGGCAAGGTGCTCTTTTCCGACAGAAGGAAGAACATCATATATACGACCATAACAGATGTGATATCCGGCGTGCATCCCGATAACGAGAGCGTGTCCTGTCCGAACTGCGGTAACGTAAGCACTCTGGCACAGATCCAGGGCGGCTGTCCTTACTGCGGCACCATGTACAAGATGGATGATCTGTTCCCGAAGGTAACAGGCTATTTTTTTCTGGAGGACGTAGCTCCTTCTCGAAAAGAACATACTCTCGGGATCTGGCTTTTCATATTGGCCGGGATCGTAACCACTTTTATGTTGGTTGTTTTAGTTGCGTTGATAAGGGGTGACCTGTTTGAGCCGGAAACAATAATCGGCCTTGTCGTTGGAGTTCCTATATATGGCGGTTTTTATGGTTTTTTCCATTACGGCATATATCGTCTGATAAGGCTTTTTGTGGTCGGTCCGAGACAGTCTGCAGGTAAATTTGGAACGATCGGCTCAAGAAAGAGTTTTGAGCAGAGGATGAAGACCATCTCACCTGAATTCTCGTTTGAGTATTTCACGAGCAAAGCTGTCTCCCTTATCAAGACAGCCGTATTTGCTCCGAATGAACAGGAACTGCTGTTTTACAGGGGACAACCTCTGGATCCCATGTTCAAGAACATAATAGATATGAACTACGGAAGCGCCCTGGGCCTGACTGAGTTCAAAGAAGATTTCGGGAAAGTGTTCGTCACTGCTAATGTCTTTTTCGATGTGCTGTATGCTGAAGGCGACAAGATAACCTTCAAGCGCGAGGTCTTCAAGGCGGTATTCCAAAGAAGGACGGACATCCCCGTGGACATGCAGTTCTCGATGGCCAAGATACAGTGTTCCTCGTGTGCGGGCAGCTTCAATGCCATTCAGAACAGGTACTGCCCGTACTGCGGAACTTCATATAATATCGAGTCTCAGGACTGGGTCCTCCTGGAACTGAGCAGAAAGCAGCCATGATCTCATACAGCAGGCCCGGTTTGATGCCGGGTTTGCTATTTGTATCTGATAGTATAAAATATCATTTATATGGCACGCTTAGGATCCGGGAACATTATTAAGAGGTGAATTAAGATGAGATGTTCAAAAAAGATGGTTGTGTTACTGCTTGCTGTTACGATCGTTCTGGGGGTTACGGGCTGTTCTAAGAAACTTACACAGAAGTCCTTCGTATCGGCACTTAAATCCTGCGACATTGAAGAAAACGACAAAATCGATATCTTGATAACCGGTCTGGACGGACACGGCATTACCAAGAGTTATTATGTCGCCGAAGATGAGGATGAAGCGGAAGAATTAAGTAATCTCATCTTGAACAGGTTTAATACGATGCCGGATATCAAGGCAAACAGTTTTATCCTGGCTGTTTATACCGATCAGAACGACGACGGTTATACATGTTCGTTTATGTGTCACATGACTTTCGAAAACGACAAGAAAGCCAAAAAAGCATACGAGAATCTCATTGAAGCCCATGGCGATGAGGATGAAGGGGAAACAGGCACTAAATCCAAAGTAACTTACTGCGTAGATTCCGGAGTGAGTGCCGACGGAAAGAACAATATAGGCACGGGAATCTATCTTCAGGGTAACACGGTCATCTTCCTGAGGACCATAGTTCCTTCAGATACCGATTACGAGTTCGCCGACAAGATATGCGGGAAACTCGGACTTATCTCACCGTCAGAGGTCTGATCGATATGGAAAGAAAAATACATGCATCGGAATATGGCATCTGTTTCTGGTCGATGGGAACTTTTACCTCGTTCTTGAAAAACGGGAAGATCAGATCAAAGAAGCTTCTGGCGTTGTTTCAGAAAGACAGGACGACATACCTTAAGCTTGTGGAAAACGGCATCTGGATCCCGCTGCCGCAGATAGATTTCGAGGATTATTGCATTAAGATCAAGGACCTTGGAGAGGAATTTGATGACCGGTGGGAAAAGGTCCTGGAATATGACGGTTTTAACCTGGAGATCACGGACGGAATGTGGATATCAGGACTCGGCTCGTTCTTGAAATTCGACGAGGCTTCTTATCAGGGAGAAGGCAATGAATATACATCCGACTTCGGAATGAAGTATTTTGATTCGAACAAGGAGAGATGGCAAACAACTCTGAACGGCTACAAGATATATCGTGATGTTCATGTTGACATTCCTTCAGGCAAGTATCTGCTCAACATAAAGGGTTATGCCAGGAAAGAGATGATAGACGTCAGGGTGGATAAGGATGCTGTCAATTACGGCTATCAGCTGGAACTGGTCAAGACAGACGGATTTGAAGGATCCCCAAATCCCAGAGAAGATGAGTATGATTTCAATATCGGGGGGATCATAAGAGCAAGGAAGTAAGAAGTATCACTTGTTTTCGAAAAAGACTTAAATACGGAGATCCGTTCGGCTTACGGGCGGATCTTTTCATACGTTCGTGTCTTTAGACCAGATAACTTATAACATCCAGCAGAGCATCATATAGTCCGTGTCCGAGTGAAATTGCGATGTAGGTACCGTTTTTGATACGCAAACGTACAAAGCCTATCGCAGCACCGATCAGGGTCGTAAACGCCAGCTGGAGGAAGTCGCCGCTGAAGATAAAATGCCAAAGCCCGAACAGGAGACTCGTCAACAAAACAGCAAGCCATCCGTACCGTTTGAATAAGGAGAGAAAAGTGCCCTGTATATATTCGCGGAAGGCAAGTTCCTCGACCGGGCCTATGACGAGAATAAACCTCAAAAAAGAATAGATCGCTTTCCACAGCACAAGATCCTTATGTTCGAATACCTGTATCCCGAGAAGCTGAAAGACCGATATTCCCGCCAAGAGCGCAAGCGCCAGAAGTATACCGACAAGATACTGGCGGATATTCTTAAGGTCGATCGTCACATGCATACCGGTAAGACGAAGGAATAACAGTGCCAAAGCACCGTTTATCAGATTTGCAGCAAGATAGACCGGAATCCTGACCGCCGGAACTGCATCACTGAATAATTGTGTCGCTATTGCTGTAGTTGTACAGAGCAACACCAGGAACAGCGCCATCAAAAGAAGACGTTTTGCTGTGGACTGTTTTGATCCTTCCTGCTGTTCGCTTATCTCAGTCTCGCTCGATCCATTCATGTTATATCTGTCATCCGATCCTGTCATATATTATCAACCTTCATGCTGAAGCACCAGTTACCGATCTCGGTCTTTGCTGCCGGGACCTTGATATGATCAAAACAGGTAAAGCCGTTTGATTCATAAAACTTAGTGTTCCCGACGGAATTAGTGATCAGGGACAGATATCCGCCGCCCTTGGATCTTACGTAGGGGATCATGTATTCATGAATGTCTTTGGTTCCGATGCCCTTTCGTTGCATATCAGGTCTTACTGCAAGGATCTCGACGTAGTAAACATCAGGATTACTGTTATTGAACTTATCTGCCGGCGCTACGCATTTGTCGTACATGGAAAACCATGATAGCGGCGTATAGCCGTAGCGAAGGAGCATACCCGCGGCTCCTGACGTAAGGTATTCGGAAAATCCCGCCTGATCTCTTCCGGGGTCATGGAGAGAAAACGCGGTTATGATCTCTCCGTTATCTTCGCCGACAACAGCCTGTCGGCGCTTGATCTCAGCCTTGAAACAATGAACATGGAGTTCATATATAAATCTTCTTCTTTTCTTGGGATCTTGTACAAAAGGCCTGTAGAAGTCATATTCCATAAAGGCATCTGCACAGAGTTCACATATTTCCTTAAGATCCTTCTCTTCCGCAACTTTATATGTCAGCATTTTCTACTCCGTTTGCCATAAAAGGCTGATCTGACGTGCGCGTGCTTCTTCCCCGACAAGGTGATTATAGCATGAGGCTAATAATGAGCAAATAAAGAATATGATCTTTATTGATCATAACGGAACTCATAGAAATAGTCTGTTCCGCCGTCAAGCCAGTATTCGAACCATTTAATAAAGCTCATGGCGGGACAGGCAGGCTGTATGCCGACATCAGTATAAAACCACATATCACCATAGTTTTCGCCGTTTACTATTATGTTCCAGGTCTGGGAATCTCCTATATCGATCAGTTCGATAATGCCGTTTTCGATATCTTTGGGATCATGAGACAGCTCGCTTTCTCCTTCCCGGATCCAGTACTCTTTGAATCCGAAAGGAAGATGAATCCTCTCAGGATCGAACTTCCATTCTTCAAACGGATAAAGATCAAAGTCGTCTATCATCTTGCAGCCGTTGGAGATCCGGGTGTAGAAATCGACCAGATCCTTGGGAAGCGTAATATGATGCGCCTCTTCAAATCTGCGGATATCCGCAATATCAACCGGAGCACTGAGTTCAATGTGTCTGTTTCTGAGTTTTGATCTGAGCTGTTCTGTCAGGTCCATTTTCTGTCTCCCTTTCGTAAAACATTTCAACATCCCTCAAGAAGGATTATAACATGACGGCAAGGGTGCTCTGACGGCTGTGTTATAATACACCAAAGGGAACGGGTCCTTAGAATCTGATAAGATATTAGAGTATAAAAATCGAAAGGGAGATACAGGGATAATGAATGACAACAAATCGGCATATAATTCGGGCATTTACGATGAGAACATAGTACTGACGCTTCCGTATTACCGTGAATACCATAACCAGATAACGGATCTTGTTAAGACCATGGGGAAGAAGGATATAGACTGGCTTGATACGGGGTGCGGGACAGGCACTCTGGCAAGACGGGTTTCAGATCTTAGAGACGATGTCAGGTTCACCTTGTGTGACCCTTCCGATAAGATGCTCGACATCGCCAGAGAAAAACTTCAGGGAAGGGATATAAGAGTGTTCAACATCCCGTCTCAGATGATGACATTTGATTCCGGGTTTGATGTCGTCACGGCTGTCCAGAGCCATCATTACTTAAAGCCTGATGAGCGCAGGACCGCTGTTGAAAACTGTTTCCGGGCATTAAAGAGCGGGGGCATATTCATCACTTTCGAAAACATCAGGATGACGACCGAAGAGAGCGATAAGATAGCACTTAAAAGGTGGGAAGGATTCCTGTCGGATCATCTGAAGGATCCTGACATTGTTAAGATGCATATAGACAGAAGGGGCGTAGAGGTCTTCCCGATCACTATCGAAGAACACTTAAAACTGCTCCGTGAAGCGGGATTTAAGTCGGTCGATGTACTGTGGACCTCCTATCTCCAGGCAGGTTTTTGGGCAGTAAAGCCATGATCTTTGAGGACCTGTACTATCAGCATATGGAAGGTTTGGACTGACAGAAATAGCGTCGGAGGTATATATGGGATTTAAGATTTTTGTAGGGATGGTGATATTTATTATTATCTTTACTACCGTCTGCAAAATACGTTATTACAGTCCTGAGAATCAGGAAAAGATAAAAAACGCCGCTAAGGAAAAGCAGGCCAGGATAGACAGATATTCCGGAAGGGCTGAAGGGAAGATCATCGAACATCACTGGGAGACTACCATGAGCGCCAGGGTGGCGTCACGCCAAAGAGAAGATGATATGGATGTTCTTGATCATATATATATAGTCTCATATGAGTTTGAAGTCGACGGGAAGATCTATACCGGAAAAGGCGAGGGCAGTCCCGCATTTCAGGTCAGAAAAAAACAGACGATCTGTTATGACCCTTCAGATCCGAATGTAAACTGTACGCTTTTTTATCTGAACATAATGAAGGACAGCCTGTAGCAGTACAGATGATCTGTTGACCGGGCAGCTTTAAAAGAAGGGAGCGTTATGGGAACGAGGAAAACTGTTGACCACATATCTTTATTGTCTGACACGGACTTTACAAATTGGTTCCTGATGACCAATTTTCCTGAAGCGATCGACAGAGATGAAGATGTCTCACTATCGGAACTTCTCTCTTCAAGTCCTGTTGATAAGGAAAAGATAGACCTTTTGACTCAGTATTACGATGGGGTTTTCGATGAGTATGACGGGTATGTTGAATGCCCCAATTCCGTCCGGCTTGATCTTAAGGGGAATGTCTATGAGATCGAGTTTCATCCCGGTGATACAGTGTATTACTTAAATGATGAACAATTGGGGTGTACCGGTCCCGAGTATTTTACCAAGAAGATCTCACTTGACAGGTTTAAGGAGCTCTCATCGGATCTGTCTTCCGGAGAAAAGCTCTTCTTGCTTCCGATGCTGAAGGCTTCATCCGAAGAAAGAGAAGAAGCGTTAAGGGTCATTGATGAGATAATGAGAAACTTCGAACTTACGATAGACCGGGAACTGTTATGCAAGTGCATCCTGGAAGGCATCAGGATTTGAATGGTGAAGATACCGGATTATGTAACTGACAATTTCAACCTATGCGTTGAATTCCTCATAAGCTTTGTCGATGTTCTCCTTGAAGGCGTCATAGTCCTCCCAGCGGAATGGAAAGCCGTAGAGTTCGGAATCGAGCTTCTCTCTCGCGAACGCCCGCACCTCGGCATCATATGAACCTCTGTAGTATTCGATCACAAAATCGCGCGCTTTCTTCTTGACCTCGTCTTCCATGAAGTAACCTTCGTATCCCTCAAGATAGGCGGTCGGAACTTCCCTACGGCTCTTGATAAGATTAACGAGGGACCTTGCTTCACGGGCGGAGTCCTCATCATGATCCTTTGTCGGCTGATATAGGTCGTTCTCTATTATCCACATCAAAAGATATGCAAAATCGTCATAGGAATTCTGCCAGATGATCTGTTCGTCTTCCTTGGTCAGATCCTTTTCAGCCTTGCCTGTCTTCCTGCAATAAAGTTCGCACGCGGTACTGTAGGTGTAGCCCTTGTTCTTATACAAAGGCTCAGCGAAAACGGTCTTGGAATCGAGCATTCTCTGTTCCGCCTGAATCCTGCCCTGAAGCTCTTTATTTTCTTTGAAAAGACTGATAGCAAATACTTCCCCGATAAGTGCAAAGAATAACATGCCGACAAAAAGCGGTACACCGCCCTTGGCCAATCCCATGACAGCTGCCACCACCATCCCCGCCGAAAGGACCTCAAATATCACCGCGACGATGAGATTACCTCTTATTTTTGAATTCAGTTTCCTGATCCTGCCGGAAGGAGTATTCTCTTCCGTGACTGTAGTATTTTTCTTTCCCATATCTTTTCCTGACTCCTCCCGTTCGGGGGCTTGATAATATCATCCGGCCCCGTCATCCTTCAAAAACGTTATAGAACTCGCTTTCTCCGCCAACCTTCTTACAGCACAGCATGTTTCCCTGTATAACGGGCACCGATCTGTCTGAATAGTCGATCTTATATCCCGACAGCACGGTCCTCATCGCCGTCAGTATCGCGCCGTGAGATACCAGTAAGACCTTTTCCTCTTCTCGAAAACCATATCTTTCCAGCATCCTCTCGGCTCTTGCACAAAGCTCCGGTATGGTCTCCATCTTATGTTTGGGATCCTTAAGATCCAGCTCCGCATTCCAGACCGTCCCTTCCAAAAGCCCGCAGTCTCTCTCGATAAGATCATCATCGATAATGATCTCGCCCGAAAACCCTGTCTTTTCCGCGATTATCCCGGCAGTCTTCCTGGCTCTGTCCAGCGGACTTACGATAATCCTGTCAAAGACTATCCCCTTATGTGCGATCTTGTCAGCCAGCTCATTGATCTGCTTTACACCCGCATCGTTCATGGGGATATCCCTGTGTCCCTGAAACCGCTTCTCGTTATTCCAGTCAGTCTGCCCGTGTCTTACAAGATAGAAAATCATCTGTTTTTTCTCCGTCTCTTTTTCCCGCCGGGATCATTTCTGATCGACAACCGCGATCTCGATCCCGACCACACCGTACTTAGTGATATCCTCTTTCTGATAATACATGAGCATATCATCGGGATCAGCTTTCTCGTCTTCGTTATAGCCTATGGAGATCTTGTCATGATGTTCATACAGTTCCCTGAAATCACTATATCTGTACATGTTGACTACTTTGCAGAGAAGTTTTTCTTCAGTAGTCGTATTAGTGAATTCGATAAGATCACCGACACCGATCAGCGATCTTTTCTCATCGAAGAGCCGCATCTCAACCGTCTTCTTGCCGTCCCTGATCGCGCGGAAAGAATCATCCCACAGATTCATATAGTGAGTTATCAGTTTTCCCATATCAAAACAGTCCTCCCCAAAACCGTAAGTTACTACATTATATCATCCCGGCACCGGAATTCGGAGACCGACATTAGGTAAGGCGCCCTCCAAAACGGAAGACGCCTCATACGATCGGGGTCTATATGGTTAAAGCTTATAGCTTATTCCTTCATGAGTTTGTCCAGAAGATCCGAGAGAGCCTGCTTTTGATCATCTGTCAGCTTGCCGAAATAATCGTCAAGGAAGAGATCGCGCTCGCTTCTTATCTCAGAAGCTCTGACCTTACCCATCTCGGTGAGCTTAAGAACGGTCGCTCTCTTGTCATTAGGATCGATAGTCCTTACGAGATATCCGTCATCTTCAAGCTTTGTTACAACTTCAGACGTCGAGGATGCATTGATCCCGGCCTGCTCGGCAAGTTCCTTCTGCCTTATCCCGTCAGGATATTCGTTTATGATGACCAGCATATGCTCGCGCGCCATACCCGGACGCTTGGGGCCGAATCCGTGCGGCGGCATATGATGTCTGCCCGGTCTCCCGAACGGCGGTGGCGGCATCCCCGGCATCATTGGAGGAGGGAAGGGACCTTTAAACGGAGCGCCTGCCGACATCCTTAATTCTCTCGAAAACTTCATAACTTTCACAAACAGTTCTCTGTTACTTACCATGTATCATCATCCTTTCTAAAATATTTCGGTTCCGAATTAATTGCATTATAGTTCGGTACCGAACTATTGTCAATACCCATCAAAAAGGTCATTATTATATGCTTCAAAAGGAATTAGTTTTGAAAGAGCTGGATGATCACGGAAAAACAAAGCAAAGTCAGTGAAGTATATCCCGTTGAAGAGTGGTATTCTGAAGATATCGGAAACGAAAGCCGGGAGGAATACGCAAGAAGAGTTTTACAATATCCTTTCCAAGAATATGCGCCCTGTCTATGATTCTGCCAGAAGACAGGGATACAGTCTTTGGAAGTATAATGCTTAGAAATATCAGGGGGAAACATGAGTAACGAGATACACACTTATTCATTTGATGAGAACGGACTTAAGCAGGTCAGGCAATCTCCCAAGGGAAAGAATTGGCCTGTGGTCTATCTGATACATGATGATGAGAATCTTTATATCGGCGAGACAACGAGCGCGTCAACCCGTATGGATCAACATCTGAAAACCGGGAAGAAGGATCTCAAGATAATCGAGATCGTGTTTAATCCGGTTTTCAATAAATCCGTGGTCCTGGATTACGAACAGCGCCTGATCAAGTACTGTTCCGTAGATAAAAAGTATGCCAATATCCTTAACCGCAACAAAGGGCAACAGGCTGCACATGATTACTACAACAGGGATTCGTACAGGAAACAGTTTGCCGATCTCTGGAAAAAGATGCAGCTGCAGGGCCTTGCCAAGCATTCTCTGAGTGTTATCGAAAACGACAACATATTCAAGTTCTCTCCTTATAATGCACTTACGGGAGAGCAGAATGAAGTAAGCGTTTCCATAATAAATGACATCATGGATTCTTTCGAAAACAAAACGACAGGCGTAAGTCTGGTCAACGGCTGTGCAGGAACAGGAAAGACGGTACTTGCGATAAGTATCATTAATTCTCTGATCAATGCATATAACATCGATTCTGAGCTTCTTATCAAGAATCAGGACGAATTGGAAGACGATGTTGAGGAGAGTAAAAAAGAGGCTCTGCTCCGTATCAAGGAATATGTACAGAAAGAACGTAACGGCAAGCCTTTTAAGATAGGTCTTGTTTTCCCGATGCCCGGACTTCGAAGGACCGTTTCCCGTGTCTTCAGGGAGAGCGGCAACGGACTTGTTTCCGATATGGTAATAGGTCCCGCAGATGTCATAAAGGATGACTACGATATACTGTTCGTTGACGAATCACACAGGCTTTCCAAGCGTAAGAACCTTACCGGATTCGGTTCGTTTGATGAGACGAGCAGGAAGCTCGGTTTGGATCCGAATGAGACCAATCAGCTTGAGTGGATCCTCAAGTCAGCCAAACACGTCGTTCTGTTTTATGACGCATACCAGAGCGTAAAATCCTCGGATATCACAAACAAAGAGTTTATGGATTCTCTCGAACGCTTTGGCAACAACATTAAGGAACATAAACTTGAGACCCAGATGAGATGCGAGGGCGGCGGTGCGTACATTGAATATGTCCGCGACATAATGTCCTGTCGCCGCAAGAGTTTTCGCAAAGTCGAGAACTATGATTTCCTGTTATTCGATGACGTCGATCTTCTGGTTGAGACAGTGCGCGACAAAGACGACCGGTTCGGCCTCAGCAAGACTGTCGCAGGCTTTTCGTGGAAATGGCTGACAAAGCAGAAAAAGAGACCGAAGGACACTCTCGAGTGCTATGATCATTTGGTGAGAACAGGCAAGTTCGATATCCTTATCGAAAACCATCGTTACATCTGGAATCTTACAAACGAAGACTGGATCACCCGCAAGGATTCTCATTACACGATCGGCTGTATCCATACTACTCAGGGTTATGATATGAACTATGTCGGTGTCATTTTCGGAGAGGAGATAGACTATGACTTTGAGAATGATTCGATAGTCATAAATCTTGATAAATACATGGACTCTAAGGTCAAGGCAAATACTGAAGAGAAGGTCCTTAAGGAACTGATCATCAATACATACACGACCATTCTGACGCGCGGGATCAAGGGCTGCTATGTATATGCCTGTAACGAGAACATGAGAAGATATCTCAAGCAATTTATTGCAGGCGCAAACGACGTTACATTGGAGGAAACATAATGACACAGGAAACGATCGATAAGATACTCAGATTCAGAGACGAAAGAGACTGGAAGCAGTTCCATACACCCAAAGATCTGGCCATATCCATATCGCTCGAAGCAGCAGAACTGTTGGAGGTGTTCCAGTGGAGCGGTTCCGACGTATCTGACGAAGGCAAGAAAGAAAAGATCAAGGAAGAACTCGCGGATGTCCTCATCTACTGTGTCCACATGGCCGATGCCTGCGGTCTTGATCTGGACAAGATCGTGTCCGACAAACTTGATCTTAACGGAGAAAAGTATCCTGCCGGGAAAGCCAAGGGAAGGAAAGAGAAGTACACCGAACTTTAAATATATGCGAATAAGAGAAGGATGATATGAGCAGGAAGATATTTGAAGAGTTTGTGAGACAGTGCGCAGCTTACTTGAACGGTTGTGGGGAGATCAGGATTATTCTCGAGATCCTATACATACAGATGCAGGATCTGCGGCGATGAGCGGATCCGTCCGAAGAGGTTCCACTGCTACCCGGTGTGCGTCCGGACGCGACACCGAAAAGAAAGATTTTATGCGTCAGGCATTATCTGAATCAGTCAGTTCTTTTTTGTCAGAGCCTTGATTAATACGGAATCGGCGTTGTAATGAGGCATGTTGATCTCAAAATTCAGTCCGCTGACATACCCTTCGGGAATGTTTTTTGGAAGTTTTCCCTTGCCTATTATCTGATAATCTCTTTTCTTAAAATGGAATAGGGAACTCGGTGTTGAAAAGAACGATGAGCCATAGATTTTCACACGTTTAAGTTTCTCTGTTGCGATATCATCTATAGAATCGTAGATACCTCCAAGCAGACTGTAAACTACCCACTTATCGCAGACCTCGGGTACCAGTGGAGATACATAAGCGTTTCTGGTAATTACTTTCTGAATAACAACATATTTATCGTTATACGATTCAAATTCTTTCTGATTGATTTCGTTTCCGATAAAGGGCTTATTCAAAGTCTTCAATTTAAATGCTATATATACGCCGTCTTCGAAATAATCCTCCATGTGATAACCAAGCTTTATCTTCTTGGGTTCACATTGGGGAGAAGTGATCTGCGTCCTGAATTTGGCAAGAACCTTGCGGCGTTCTTTCTCATAGCCGGCTTCAATCCAGCATTCCATTCCGAAATCACTGTCGATCATCTCCAAGGCTTTGTTTTTGACCTGATCGGTGAGGATTCCCTTTTTCCACATAAAATCGGTCATTGAATAGAAGTAGTCGCACCACTCCTGTTCATCGCTCTCATCGAAAAGCCGTCTCACATATTGATCGATTTTTTGAACCGCTGTATCAACGTCAAAATAGAAAAACGCGGCTTTATAATCAAGGATAAGATCCTGAGCGGTATCATTTCCGGTTATGCTTGCACTCCATACACCCATAGTATCCTCCCTGAAAATTAAAGCAGGCTTATCCTGCATTGCCCATTAAACCAGATGTTAAAATTTACTGCCTACTTCAAAATTATAGTCCAATTTGCCTATTTATTACCATGGCTAAGAAATCACTGAAATTCTCAGCAACTAAATCAGTTTCCTCGAATTCCGGTTCATAGCCACTTATTATCTTACCGCCATTACCGGTATCAATCGCATAATAAGAATACCCGTTACCAACGGACATAAGGACGGGGAGTTTGTCCTGCCACCATTCTTCAATTTCTTTCTGCCATTTAGCATCTCCCTCAGCGGCTTCCAAACTCATTTTTTCGAATTCGTTCCATTTAAATGCAATATCTAATTCCGAATCATAATCATTAAGGCAAAGAAACCATGTGGTGTCATCTGCTGAACTAATGCAACTATACTTCTCGATTAACTCACAAAATTCGGTGGGTAGATCAGAATACTTCTTCAAGATCTCGTTTGAAGATGCATCTCCTCTGTTTTTATTCTTAACAATTTTCCAACCATTTTGCTCCAGGAAAGAAACGAACTCATCTATCATTTTCCCCTCCGTAATACACTTTGTATTGGGATGAATCAGAAATAACTTAAAACATTATTGACGAAGCCAAATCTCTCCGTCACTTAAGATTATACCTTGTACGTCAATGAATTTGCGAGATAAAAGGCTATATCCTCAACCCGACAAACCGGAATTTGTCTACTCAACCGTCCATTCAGTCCACTCAATATGGTTGTATTGCATTACATCATCCGAAAATTTCATTCCAAGTTTTTTATAAAAAGGAACAGCATTCTCATTGGCTATCAGATATACTGCTATATCCTTTTCACCCCCCGCAAGCTTATGAGCTGTTTTCATCAATCTCGAAGCAATGCCTTGTCTCTCATAGTTTCTGTCTACTCCAAGGTCGGTAACGTACAACCAATAGCAGAAATCAGTCAGTCCAAAAAGCACCCCGACAACAATGCCTTCTTCATTTCTTGCCACCAGACTGATCGATACATTGCTTACAAGTTTTGGAATTCTTTCGAAAAACCTTTCCTTAGGATACTGTGAACCAAGATCGGTTCTTTTCAAAAAATCAATATATTCTTCTGCCGATATCCGTTCTTCACGGATTGTAATGTTTCCTTTTTCCATGTTTTAATCAATTTTCTCCATAAGCTCCGATTTGTCATACTCATTCAAAATATCAATTACTAAGAGTCATACATCCATAGTTATGTTTCCTGTTCATTTTATGATCAGTTGACTTTACAATAACTGATCTTTCCATCAGATAAATACTTGATGCTATACTCACCATTCGGGAGTTCCAGACTCCCTAAGGTCTCCATTTCCAATTCAGGATAAAACAGACATTGAAGCAATTCACCTGCCAAGACAATAATTACTCTACCCGAAGTCACAGTAATATGATCTTTCGAATCAACTTTCTCGACTTGTTCAATTGAAAGATCCATCTCTGTATCAGAAAGCAATTTGATCCATAATCCTCCGGATTCAACGAAAGAGACAAAGGGTCTGCTCTCCCTTGCATATACAGTTTCCCATTCCTCCCCGGGAAAATCATAGATAAGCTCACTCTCACCATTCTTATCAAGATATATATCCATTGCTCTTAGGATATCCTCATCCATCCTCTCAAAAACAGCTGGATCGGCTATTACAATACCATCTATCAAATCGCTCTGCACATGTACTTTCATAAGCTGTTCCTCATCTTTGTTGCAACAATTGCTGATTTATCTTACAAATAGAATAACGGTAATGCTACCAAGTTTTCTCGTAAATATAGTTTTCTGTCTGTCATACAGATAATTGCACCCATACCTCTCTTTTTCTCAGGTACACCATCTGACAGTTCGAATTCCGATGCCATAATTGCCTGAGGCTTGGTAGTCATTTTTATCTCTATGGGATAGAGAATACCATTCTCATGAATAATCAAATCGATTTCTCCATCAACTTCTATTTCTTCACCATTTTCTTTTCTCTTCTTTTTGTCCCTTCCATTATATATAATAATCAGGATAATGAACTAAATATATTGATTTGAGAGAAAGAATATGGTTATAACAACAAAGCAATTTCAATTGTTGACGGATATAGATCTTGTTTGGGATTTTCTGGTCGATATTTATGACAGGGAGAATGGCAGCGGTATGCCGGCTCCGTTTTTCGAGCATGCGATCCGCGCATCGTGGATGGATGCGTCTTATTCACATTTGGACAGACTATGGTTTGACGGTGATAAAGTTGTTGCCTTTGTATATTATGAGGCGCCGGTGACTGATATTTATTTCGCAGTTCGAAAAGGCTACGAGCATCTTGCTGATGAATTGATAGATTATGCGGTCACGACCATGCCAAGTTTTGACGGCAATCAGCAATTTGTGCTTTTCAACGGACAGGAATTCTTAAAGGAGGCTGCAGCAAAGCGCGGATATGACATGGTGTTTGAATACGAGAGCCGCGTGTTTGACTTTGAGAACGAATTGAATTACGAACTTCCGGACGGATATCATTTTGTCGACGCTGCGGATGTAGATGTCCTCAAATTATCCAAGTTATGCTGGTACGGATTTGATCACGGCGGGGATCAGGCATTCACAGACTGGGATAAGTATGATGACAGTAATGACTGGACCCCTGCGAAATCCCACAAAGACTGTGTGTCGGAATTTATGGCACCGTCACCTCATTCCACACATGAATATGACGTTGTTATCGCAGATGAGAATGGTGAGTATGTGTGCTTTTCAGGAATGTGGTGGATTCCTCAAAACAAGCTTGCTTACATGGAACCTCTTTGCACTTCCCCTGAACACCGCAGAAAGGGACTTGCCGCTGCTGCGCTTACACGGCACTACCGCAGAATGAAAGCTCTTGGTGCTACGCACATGAGCGGCGGAGAAGATCCGTTCTATGAGAAGATAGGATACGGTAAAGGATACCATTTCTCGTTCTGGAAAAAGGCTGATAAGAACTCTGTTTGAGCTGACAAAAATCTGATTGATACTGAATAAGTTCGGCAAAAATAACATCGTATTGTTGTTTTTGCCGAGAGTTCGGATTATAATCATCGATCAATATAAGATGCCTGTTGCAACGGGATTGATCATTTTAGTGATGATGCTTATGATTATGCATATAATGGATTCTATACACCATTTTATGATGACAGAAGTTTCATATGTTTATTTTTTTGAATAATAAAAAAGAATATTGATTGCCATTTTCTGCCTAAAAGGGCACTGTTGTTTGTATCTCTTGTACTTGCAGGTGATCTTGGAAGTTCGGGAGGCCCTACATATCATTCCAGCTTGGCATTGGAGTATTGTTTTTTACCGCTTCGTTTACCAGAGTGTAGAAACGGATTTTCTTTTGCAGGTGATCAAGTCCGGCCTTAAGGGCTTCAATTGATTCGGCGGTCCTTACCTCCTGTCTCTTCATCATTTCAAGGATCTTTTCGGAGTTTGCTTTCATATTCTTTTCATAGATAAAGAAGAGCTTGATCTCGTCTAACGGAAGAAGCGCTTTTTTAAAACATTCGATCGCATTCAGACGGTCTATGTGAGAATCATTATAGATTCGCCTGTATGAATTTGCGTGTTCAACATTTTCAAGCAACCCGATCTTTTCATAATAGCGGATAGTGGAAGCGGGTAGGTCAAATATTTTCGACAGATCGGTAATTGAATAGGTCATAAGTCCTCCCCAAAAGTTAGAAAAGTGCTTGAGTTAAAGTTAACTTCAAGTTGTATCATGAAGGTATCATACAAGAAAGTGCGCTATCGCGCAAGAGTATTTGCAAGGAGGATACCGTAGATGAAGACCATAAATATTGTAAACGGTCCACAGAATGTCTCCGCGATCATACAGGGATGTATGAGAATGCCGGATCTGACGAAAGAAGCAGCTGCTAAGGTAATTCGCACTGCATATGACTGCGGGATCAATTTCTATGATCACGCCACATGCTATGGGGAGAACGGAGCGGCAGAGACGCGTTTCGCAGAAGCTTTCCCTCTTACAGGTATAAAGAGGGAAGATATATATATCCAGAGTAAGTGCGGATTATGTTTTGACCGTAACGAATTTGATTGGACAAAAGAGAATATCCTGTCCAGTGTGGACGACAGCCTTCGTCGCTTGAACATCGAATATCTTGACACATTGCTTTTACACAGACCGGATGTTCTTTATGATCCCGAGGAAGTAGCAGATGCTTTTGATGAACTGGAGAGAACGGGTAAGGTTCGTTTCTTTGGAGTAAGCAATCTTGTTCCGATGCAGATCGAACTTTTGAAGAAGTATGTAAAACAGCCACTTATCATCAATCAGGTACAGCTCTCGCTTGAGCAATCCCAGCTTATCGACCAGGCTCTTTACATGAACAATAAGACAACGGAGTTTTCGATAAACAGGGACGGTAATTGTTTGGATTATTGCAGGCTGAACGATATCACCATACAGGCATGGTCTCCTTTGCAGGTTGGTATGTTCGGGGGAACGTTCATTGATAACCCTGACTTCGCTGAACTCAACAAGGTTCTTGGGGAACTGGCTGAACGCGAAAAAGTATCAAAGACAGCGATAGCGATAGCATGGATATTAAGGCATCCCGCAAAAATGCAGGCGATCATCGGAACTATGAATCCTGCTCACATCGAGGATGTATGTATGGCTTCCGGTGTGAACCTGTCGCATCATGACTGGTATGCACTGTATCTGGCTGCAGGAAAGTATTTGCCGTAACAGAGGATTATCTTATAAGATTATATGATTGGAGGTTCTATTTTATGAACGAAACATTAAAGGTATTGAAAACCAGAAGAAGCTGCAGGAACTTCAAGCCGGATATGGTCAAGGATGAGGAACTGAAAGCCATAATCAAAGCCGGAACCTATGCCGCAACAGGTATGGGTAAGCAAAGTCCGATCATCATAGCGGTAACAGACAAGGTGTTAAGAGATGAGATATCGAATGAAAACCGCAAGATCGGTGGCTGGGACGAAGGATTCGATCCGTTCTACGGAGCACCTGTGATCTTGATAGTTCTGGCTAATAAGGAAGTGCCTACACATGTTTATGACGGTTCTCTTGTTATGGGTAATCTCATGAACGCTGCAGAAAGCCTCGGAGTTGCAAGCATCTGGATCCACAGGGCGAAGGAAGAGTTCGATTCTGACTTCGGAAAGAGTATCTTTAAAAAACTGGGTATTGAAGGTGATTATGAAGGAATAGGGCATTGTGCTATCGGATATGCCGCGGAGCCTGCCAAAGATCCCGCACCCAGAAAAGCAGACTATGTTTATTACGTCTGATGTTTGTGAGAGGATATGCGTATGGACAGGAAATTAAAGGTTCTGATGCTAAACGGAAGTCCAAGAGAGAGCGGCAATATAGCGCTTGCGTTCAGGGAAATGGAGCAGGTTTTTGAGGAGAACAATGTTGGATATGAGAACATTCTTCTCGGGCGCACGGATATACGCGGGTGTATAGCTTGTGAGACCTGCAGAAAAACCGGGAAATGCGTATTCGATGATATCGTCAATGAACTGTCGGTGAAATTTGAAGCGGCTGACGGATTGGTGATCGGATCACCGGTATATTATGGTTCGGCTAACGGAACGCTTATGTCCGCCCTTCAGAGAATGTTTTACAGTACGCATTTTGATAAGAGTCTGAAGGTAGGTGCAAGCGTTGTAAGCGCCAGACGTTCAGGATGTACGGCAACATTTGACGAACTCAACAAATTCTTTACACTTTCAAACATGCCGATAGCCAGCAGCCAGTACTGGAATAACATCTACGGCTGGGATCCGGGTGAAGGAAGCGTAGATGATGAAGGAAGACAGGTCATGCGGGTACTTGCAAGAAACATGGTATTCCTTATGCAGGGTATCGTATTGGGTAAAGATCAGATAGGACTGCCAAAGACAGAGGATCGAGTATGGACAAACTTCACGAGATAGGAAGTATGTCGCTTAAATGGCTTGGTCAGATGGGGTTCCTTATTGAAACTGATAACATCAGGCTTTGTATTGATTATTTTGCAAGCCCTGATGATCTGAGGCAGACTCCGGTTCCGATTCCTGCAGGAGAGCTAAGAGATGTTGACGTGTTTTTGGGTACACATGATCATTTGGATCACATAGATCATGAGGCCTGGAAGATATGGGCAAAAACAAATCCCGGTGCAAAGTTTGTCTTTCCGGCGGCGCATATGGATAAAATCGTAGCCGACGGGGTGGATGTTCATAATGCAGTGGGATTAAATGACGGAGAATCTGTAAAGATAGGTAATCTTACTATACACGGCATTGCGGCAGCACATGAGTTTCTGAATCAGGATCCTATTACCGGATTTTTCCCGTATCTGCAATACATCATTGAAACAGGTGATGTGAAGATACACCACGCAGGAGATACGGTAAGATATGAGGGAATGATATCAAAGATACGATCTTATGGAAGCATTGATGTTCAGATCCTGCCTATAAACGGACGCGATGCAAAGCGTTACCGACGGAATTGTATCGGAAACATGACTTATCAGGAGGCGGCGGATCTTGCGGGAGAGATCAATCCCGGAATGGTCATCCCCGGTCACTGGGATATGTTTGCAGATAACAGTGGAGATCCCGATGCATTTGCGGACTACCTTGATGCAAAATATGGCGGAAGGATCAAATGTATCATTCCGAAAGTCATGGAGGAAATAACTGTTTAGTGATAATGCGATAGTCGGTTATTTCAGAATCCAAATGGGGCTGTCTTCAAATGCAGTAAGCTTTTGCTGCAGGAGGGGGCAGCCCCTTGCTGTGCCCGCCAAACCGAGACAGAATGTCTTTCATTCTTTTTTGGGAATTTGAGAGTTTTGAATGAATATTTAACGGCTTCAGGGTGTCAGATGCATTCATTTTTTGATTTTTGAGCAACTTGAATGACACATTAGAGAGAATCATGGCCATGAGGCCAGATCATTTCATTCAAAAAGCCATTTTTAAAGATATTTAATGCATCACTGTCGATGAGCAAGTATAAAATTCATTTTTTCGAACATTATTTAAGAATATAATGCATTGCCGCCGTGGACCAAATCCGAGCACGCCGCCCGGCAGGTCAGATGTCGTATTTGATCAGGAAGTATTTGTTGAGTTTCGGGTTCTTGCTCTTAAAAGCAAGAACTAATACGTTATTCGTCCCCCAAAAGCTATTATATCTTGAACATTTATCCATAAAACGCTACCATATCATACGGTTATGTGACATAGTTTGAAGGCGGAGAGCAAGCCTTTGATCTTAGGCGGAATAAATATATGATCAAATAACTCAGCCGGGCTTGGATGGACCGGTTAGTCATTAATTGAAAACAGGAGATAGTAGTTATGAGAATTAATAACAGGCTGAGATCGTTCTTTGTTGCACTTTTATCGATCGTGATCGTAATGTCTGCGTTACCGCTGAATGTATTAAGAGTTCAGGCGGCTGCTTATGCATATAAGATCACATATTATGCCAACAACGGCACAGGTCAGACATATTTAGATATATATGATACAAATGACTCGTCAAATTATACAGTTAAGCCGAATATGTTTGCATATACAGGTTATGAATTCGCTTTTTGGTCTACAAGCGCAGGTAATTTGTCAGGTAAGAAATATGATATCGGGTCCCCGATTCCTGTTGAAGGTGATGACCAAATTTATGCACATTGGCGAAGAGCGATCATATTCCATAACCCGGGTAAGTCAGAGACCCGTACTCAGAAGGTTTTAGTCGGTGAGACAGCAGCTCTTGCTGCTAACACTTTTACAAACTCCGCCGGCAAGACTTTTTTCGGATGGACAAAAGAAGAGACCGGAACAACGATCGATTATGTTGATGGTGCAAGTGTCTATATTCAAGGCAAAAACACTGAAGACGTAAAAGATCTCTACGCACTGTGGGCATATCCTTGCACTATACAGTTTGATGCCAATGACGCGGATCTTATTAATTCCGCTGCCGGGTCAATGGGCACGCAGGTTGTAGGAATAGGATTAACCATGCCCCTTATCTCTAATGGTTACAGCGTCGACGGATATACGTTCAAAGGCTGGACCGTCGATCCGTCTGTTACAGGGGTAACGATTAATGATGACGGCACTATTATACTGGACGACACATTTACAGGATCAACTCTGACGCTTAAGGCTAAGTGGGAAGGCGATCCCAGGACGATCACCTTTAAGAATGAAGACGGAACATCTACGATCAGTACCGTAGAGGGCAATTTCGGTTCGGTTCCTTCTCCTACCCCGGCAGCACCTGACAAGACATCATCTACGGAATGTGTTTTCACTTTTGACGGCTGGACAGATGCGGCAACCGGCACTTTCTATAGCGATCTGCCGGTAGTTTCAGGCGATGATCCGACCTATTATGCACATTACTCGGATTCTCCGAGACCGTACGCCATTACAGCTTCAAACCCGTCTGAGGGCGGCACGGTCAGCATCAGCGGCGGCAATAAATATGGCGAAGAAGCAAAGGCAACGGTCGATCTTAAGACCGGATATCATGTCGTAAAGTGGATCAATAACGGCACAGCTGTCGACAGCACCGCATTAACCTATTCTTTCACGGTAAAGGGTGATCATGACATTTCCATAGTGCTCGAAAAGGATTCTTATGATGTTACCGTAAAGTGTACGGAAGGCGGAACGGCAACCGCTTCTCCTAAAACTGCAACTGAGGGAACGAAGATAACTGTATCCGCGACTCCGGATTCAGGATATGAGATCGATAAGATCACATATACGCCGAATGGAGGAATAGCAACGGATATCACTTCTGCAGGATCATTTACAATGCCCGGCAAGAATGTCAGTGTAGATGTTTTATTTAAGAAGAAGGCGTCACCTGTAACCCCGACTGATACCCCGGTTGAAGAAGCTTCTTTTGAAGATTTCGTCGAGAGACTTTATGTCGTTGCTTTGAACCGTGCGTCGGAATCCGAGGGCAAGGCATTCTGGTGCGAACATGTCGGTAACGGTGATCTTACGGGAGCAGCCTGTGCCAGAGAATTTCTGACAAGTGCGGAATTCCATGGGCGCGGACTCTCGGATGAAGAGTTCCTGAAGGTCCTTTATAAGACTTTCTTTGATCGTGACGCGGAAGCTGATCCGGACGGATTCAATTTCTGGATGAACAGTCTCAAGACACAGGGCAGAGATACTGTTGTTGAGGGGTTTATCAACTCGACCGAGTGGTGCAATGTATGCGCCAGATATGGCGTCAGATCAGGCGCTTCAACTGCCAAGGCAACAGAGGCATCGGCTATGGCTACTGCTTTTGCGGAGAGACTTTATACGAAGTGTCTCGGAAGAGATGCTGAACCTGAAGGTCTCAAGTGGTGGAGCCTGGCTTTGACAAATCTGGATGTATCCGGTTCAACAGCTGCAAGAGGTTTTTTCGAATCACAGGAGTTTATCGGATTTAATACAGACGAAAGAGAGTATCTTACGAGGCTTTACAGGACCTTTATGGGTCGTGAACCTGATGATGGCGGCAAAAACTATTGGCTTGACAGCATGGCTCAGGGAATGACCCGTGAGCAGGTCTTTGACTGTTTTGTCTCTTCACCGGAATTCACGGATATCTGTAAGTCTTATGGTATA
>Ga0310786_10003081_pt1 | contig 24576 bp, 22 predicted proteins | sample AusTroGonzalo_MG_FD_203881 | JGI IMG/M metagenome (GOLD analysis project Ga0310786, IMG submission 203881) | Bovine rumen microbial communities from tropical cattle in Woodstock, Queensland, Australia - Gonzalo_03 (v2) (version 2) | ecosystem: Host-associated > Mammals > Digestive system >...
GAATCAATTTCTTTGATTTTCAATGTTTTTTTCGTGAAGCGCGCGGCATTTTCAATAATGTTTGTAAAGGCACTGGTCAGCGCATTAGGACGGGCATAAAATTGCACTGGTTCTTCTGGAAATTGTAAAACAATTTTCTTGTCAGGTGCAGCGTCGCGTGCAATTCTGGTTAACATGGCTGGCAATTCAACGGCCTGCTCTATTTCTGGGGCTTCACCACGAGCAAATGCCAAATAGCCGTTCACCATTTCGCTCATACGATCTATTTCATGCAATAAATCTTCTTTTGATGAAGAGTCGGTTTCTATTGCTAAACGCATACGGGTCAGTGGGGTTTTCAAGTCGTGTCCAACCGCATTCAGCATATCTGTTCTGGTTTTGTTATACCGATTAAGGCGTTCTTTCATGGTTATCATGGCATTAGCGGCTTCGCGTATTTCCAAAGAACCGCTTGGTTGGAAACCTGGAACGTCCATGCCACGTCCGAATTTGTTTGCTGCTTTGGCAATACGACGGATGCTGCGTGTATGAAAAACAACAAGTGGGGTAATTAAAACAGATACTATTAATATCGCCCCAACCACCCATATCAAGAATACTTCTGCGCTGGTTGAATAAATACGGTGCATGCTGGTCGCAAAAGTTGCGATTTTATTATCTTTTGTTGGAACATCTATAAATATCAAACGTTTGCTGCGATCAATATAAACATTGGCAGGTTGTTCAAGACGTTGTTCTAATTCGAAAACCAACGGGCCAGCTTCTCTAGATTTGTTGTCATTATCTGCTGGTCTGTTCAATTTTTCATTGATAGAAACATTTATGCCGATATCACTGGCCAACATTTTCACGGCTTCTGTATTATTTTGATTCATGAAATGAACCATAGTGGCTACTTCGCCAGCCAAAGTACGCGCCAATGTAGCATGAACTTTCTTCCAATGGTTACCAAAAAACGAATTCGCGACGATTAACAACGCCATGATAAGTGGTATAAACACCATTAATATTGTTCTGCCCAAGAAACTGCGCGGTATAAGTCTCATGTGTTCATTCCTTTTAGTGTTTGTTGATTATCATTTTATAGCCCATTCCGCGAACTGTTATGATATCTGTATCTGATAATACATCATTTATTTTATTGCGCAAGCGTTTTGCAACCATAGGTGTTGCAGCAACAATATTACCAACAGGTGCGGTTAATTTTTCCAATAACTTTTTTTCTTCGGCAGAAAGGGATAATAATTTGTTTTGACCATCAGCTGCTTTGACAAAAAACTCTCCGTCTGCAAAAATTAGTCCAAAAGAATGGCTGTTTTCTGGCTTTGTTTGTTGTGATGATTTTATAACATTGTTTAATCTTAATATCAATTCCTGTAATTGAAAAGGTTTTGCCATGTAATCGTTTGCACCACCAGACAACCCATCAATAGCATTTTCTGCCCCAGATAATGCGGTCAACATTATAACAGGAGTTGTGTTGCCATTTAATCTTAATTGTTTAAGAAATGTTAGCCCATCCGTGCCGTCCATCATCCTGTCCAAAACAATCGCGTTTACGGATATCCGTTCCAGTATTTTACCTGCTTCATCAGCAGATTGTGCTGTTATAACCTTGAAATCTGCGCGTCGCAAACCGGCGGCCAAAGAGCTTCTTAATATTTTATCGTCATCAACAACAAGTACGTTTTTGGTCATCGCTTTATATCATATATTTTTACTTTCGCTGGACCAATTATAATATTATTTTCCCAAAGCTTCAACAGAATATTCCCCAGGTTTAATTGAACGGCCTGGATTATCAATATTTTCACCATATTTATATGTTGAAGCACGGAACTTTGCACCATTTGTGGTGAACTCTGTCTTGAATACTAAATATCCGTTTGCGCCACCAGATGTTGGTCCTTGTAAGCCAATTGAATAGTATGCACCGATAAGGCCATAGTCTAAATCAATATAATCAACACTTAACAGTAATGATATATTAGCCATACCATCGCTTGTTAAATTGCAAGCAAATTCGCGGTTAGCCAAGGTAGCTTGGGAATTATTAGGTACAGATATATCCATAACTGTTGGTTCGCATGTACGTTGAATCCCGTTTACCAAAAATTCATAGGTCATAGTCGCTGTTGCGCGGGAAAGACCTGTGGATAAATCAACGTGAGATATAGTGGCCTTTGGAATCTTTACCAAAGCATTTGCGATACCAGAGCGCACAGGGAAAGAAATACCAGATTGTAAACAGCTGCGCGAGAAAGGATCTGCTTCACATATATAAAGGCGTGAATGTGCGTTTGTCATAAACATATTCGCCAAACTGTTAAACAAGAAAGTACGTGTTATACGGTTATTTAATCGTGTACAGTTAAAGTCACGACAAATAACAGTCGGTCTTTCAGTAAATTGAACGCCTGGATGTTCGTCAGATTCTTCGTTGCGTGTTTGATAAATAACTTCATCAAAATCGATACTGTCATCCATATTCATAAATTCTGTTTCAGGGATAAAGTTTGGATCGTCAGGATATGCATAATATGAACGGACAGGAACTTCAGTGTACACCGTTTGGGTCGTTTCTTCAACGGTATAATCATCGTAAGCATAGCCATCATAGTATGGGTCTGCCAAAGAACCCTTTGTGCCAAGTGCCAACATTGCCACTAAAAAAGTAAGTTTTTTCATATGGTTAACCTTTCCTTTCGTATACGTTTTATAAAATGATAGAATATTTTTATATGCTATGTCAAAGCAAAAAATATTTTTATTGAAAATAATGACGAAATTGTTCTATAAATGTGGTATAGTATAAAAACAAAAAAGACAAGGTGAAGAAATGGTAGATGTTATTATTACCGGTGAATCTGGAAAATTGCATGCTGTATATCATAAGTCAGAACAAGAAGCAGTGCCTTTGGCTGTTATTTTATCTGGCAGTCCACGTCAAAAGTGCCATATGAATGACAGGGTTTCTTATGCGATGTTCCGTGCATTTATGGACATTGGTTTTTCCGTGGTGCGTTTCAATTATCGTGGGGTTAATGATTCCGAAGGTTCAATTGGAACAACTTCTGAAAATATGTTGGATATCGCAACTGTTATCGATTGGATTCAGAATAAAAATGAAGACAGTGATAAGATTTGGTTGGCCGGACATCAATTAGGGGCATGGTACGTATTGCAAGCCATGATGCGCCGTCCAGAAGTATCCGGTTTTGCGCTGGTATCACCAGATCCATCTGTTTCAGATTTTGGATTCTTGTCACCCCGCCCTAACCGTGGTTTGTTATTACAAGGTGCAAACGAAGGTGATGAAGCTTCTGCTTTTGGTGTTCATTTGACACAGATTCTAAAAAAACAGGCTCAAATTGATTTGGAAACAATTCGTGTAAAGAATGCGGATGCTTGTTATTCTCAGGCTGCAGATTTGCGTCAGATGTATAACGATCTGAAAGCATATGTTGGTCGTGAAAATGCTGATAATAAGTTGTTGTAATCATGATGAATGAAAATAAAAGATTTATGGATCCAAATATCCCAGATGAAATGGCGAACACAATTCGTCCAAAGACGTTGGCTGATTTTATTGGACATGAAGCATTGAAACAAAACCTGTCGGTGTTTGTTTCGGCTGCGCGTGGTCGTGGCGAAGCAATGGACCATGTGTTGCTTTATGGGCCTCCAGGGCTTGGAAAAACAACATTGGCACATATTGTTGCAAATGAATTGGGGACCAATTTTCGTGCAACTTCTGCACCTATGTTGACCAAACAAGGCGATTTAGCTGCTATTTTGACTGCGCTGGAACCAATGGATGTTTTATTTATAGATGAAATTCACAGATTGCCGACCGCCATTGAAGAAGTTCTTTATTCTGCAATGGAAGATTTCAAGTTAGATATTATGTTGGGCGAAGGTCCAACGGCCAAATCTGTGCGCATTGATTTGCCACCATTTACTTTGGTTGGTGCGACAACTCGTACTGGGTTATTATCTAACCCGTTGCGTGATAGATTTGGAATCGATTTAAGATTATCTTTTTATTCTGTTGATGATTTAGCAAAAATTATTATGCGCAGCGCGAAAATACTTGGTACGAATATTGATGCCAAGGGGGCCGAATTATTGGCATCTTCTTCACGTGGAACCCCACGTATTGCCAACAGATTATTGAAACGCGCCCGTGATTTTGCTGCGGCTGCTGGTAAAGATTTCATAGATGCAGACACGATAAAAACAACATTGCACCAATTACATATTGATACGGTTGGTTTGGATGAAATTGATCGTGAATATATAAGTGCGATAATTAAAAATTATGCTGGTGGGCCGGTTGGAATTGATAATTTAGCGGCCGCACTTTCTGAACCTGCTGATACAATCGAAGATGTTATTGAACCGTATTTGATGCAATTAGGTTTTATACAACGTACTCCGCGTGGTCGTGTGGTAACAGAAAGTGGTTATAAACACTTGGGGCTGGAAAAATAGTTGTAGGGGGATTTCATGACAAAAACACATGTTTTCAATTTCGCTGTTGCGTATGCGGATACAGATGCCGAAGGCGTTATGTATCATGCCAGATATATAGAGGTAGCTGAACGTGCTCGTTCTAACTGGTCGAAAGGCATGATTATTCCAGATGGTGATTTGGGGTTCGTCGCGCGTGAATTAAATATAAAGTACAAACACCCTATTTTTTTGAATGATGAATTCAGTGTTGAAACTAATGCTGTAAAAATTGGTGGTGCTTCTATGACCATTGAACAAAAGTTCGTGAAAGATGGGAATATTTGTGCTATAATGAATATAACAATCGTGTATCTGGGGACGGATATGCGTCCAAAGGCTATACCGGAATCTATTTTGAAGATGTTCGGATAACGAAAAAATGTAAAGGAAGGTAAAAAATGGAAAATAGTTTTTCTTTATTATCATTGTTCAGCGGTCGTGATTTGATGACCCTTTTTGTATCTTTGGTATTGGTTGCGGCCAGTGTGCTGTCTTGGGCGGTTATCATTGAAAAAATTCGTCTTTGGCGTTTCCAAAAAGCCAATCCAGTAACGGTTAAACATGGGGATAATTTGGATACAATTGTCGATAAATTAATTCGTCCTTTTGACAAGAATCTGTGGTTTTTGGCAATGGTTTCTTATGTTGCGCCGTTTATAGGTTTGTTTGGAACAGTTTGGGGGGTTATGGATTCTTTTGCTTCAATCGGTGTTAATCAGTCTGTTAGTATCGGTGTCATTGCACCAGGCTTGGCTGTTGCGCTTGGAACAACGGCTTTGGGTTTGATTGCAGCAGTTCCTGCGGCGATTGCGTACAATGTGTTTTCTAAAAAGTCAGATGATTTGTACGACAAATTGGACGAATCTGTCAAAGAAATGAAACATAAATAAAGGCGAATGTAAAAATGTCCAGAAGACGTTCAGGTGTAAGTGATGCAAATATGTCATTGACGCCAATGATAGATATTATGACAACATTGCTGGCGGTTTTTATGGTAACAACGCCAATGATGACCACTGGAATAGATATAGAATTGCCGCGCGCTGGAACTTCAGCGATGACTGGTAATAATCACGCAATACAGATAAGTGTCGATGCGCGTGGAAATTATTATTTATTAAATCAACAGTTGCCACGTGATGAAATTGTAAAACGTGCGATTGCAATGCGTGGTGAAAACCCAAACCTAACTATTACATTAAGTGGTGATACGCATGCTGATTATGGTGCGGTTATGTCTATGATGGGTAAATTGAAAGATGTCGGTTTTCAACGTGTAGGACTGCGAACACAGATTGACAACAAATGATAAATAAAGATACACAATTTCAGAGTGAAAATATTTGTATGTCCGTGCTAGGACATCTTGTTTTGATTGCACTGATGATGATATCTTTTTCTGTTGTTGTTGAACGTGCAAAAAAAGTCACGCCTAACCGTGTTGAAATTATCGAATTAGATCTTAAAAATGTCAAAATAAGCGGTGACGAAACCAAACTCTATAACACCAACCAAATTGTGCCAAATAAAAGCGATAAAATAGATAAAAAAACAGAAAACCAGAAAAATACAGAAAATGAAAAAATTGACTTGAAACAACCGACTATGATTGAAAACGAAAGTAAAGATTCAAAAAAAGAAAAAACTGTCAAAAAGGATGAAAAAAAAGTCGAAGATAAACCTGCTCCACGTAAAAAAACATTGGTTCGAGTTAACCGTGAAGTGCTGTCGATTGACAGAACTATGACAGTGTCTGTTATTGATGCGTTGCGTGTTGCGCTGACCCGTTGTTGGAACATTGATACGACCCGTTCTGGCATAGAAGATATTCGTCTTACTGCACATATTAAGTTTTTACCTACGGGTGTGGTTGACAGACTTTGGTTTGAATCTGAATCGCGTGCTGATACAGATCCTGATTTTGCTTATGTTTTGGATACGGCCAAAGCGGCAATAAAAACTTGTTCGCCATTTTCAATGTTGCCGCGTAATGAATATGAAAAGTGGCGCGACACAACGGTTACGTTTTATCCAACAAGTGGAAAAATCATGTAAAACAAAAAAACCGCAGTGCTGCGATTTTTTTTAAGCTGGGCGTTCAATAAGCCGGATTCTGTGACAGCCAAAATCGTGTAAAAACACAATAAAGGTTGCAAGCATAATTAATCTGCAAATTGCGTTACCGCAAAATGTCAAGCCCTCTACCCGATTCCGTTAGCGACAGGGACTGGTCTTGGAATCCTTTTTGAGGTTGCTGCACATAGAGATTGCCCGTTTCACCGTAACTAAATACGCTCGTCTCTGCTGCTCTAATCATCGGGTTGCCCCGTGTGGCTGTTAGCCACTATGTTGTCCCATTGCAGTCCGGACTTTCCTCTTTATCGCGACGAAGGCAATAAAGCTATGCTTTTTCGCGCCCAGCGGTTAGATGGTATCATTAATATTTTCTTTTTCAACAGATTTATTCGCCCATAGTTTTTGCTTCTTGTAAAGTTTTTATCAATATTTCAGCGGCGATTTCACGTATTTTTTGGGACAAAGGACGAATGTTCATTGTTTCTGCAACAGCGTCCCCGAATTTTTGTGATATAATATCAATTTGAGAAGGGGCGATAATAAACACATCACTGGAAATTTCATTGTGTTTCAACATTTGAACATTCGTATTTGATCTCATATCTGCCTCCTCTCGTTTATTCTGTTCCAATAATACCACAAAAAACACTAAATAAAAACCTGTTTTTTTATTTATTTTTCAAGAAAATGCTGATTTAAAACTTGTTTTATAAAAAATCTTTATTATATAGATAAAGTGTCTTGACCCAGTCGTCTAAAATTGCTATAAAACGATAGATATTTTGGTGTTCTTGGGACATTAGAAGTCTTTGAAAGAAGTGGTAAGGATTAAATATGAAAAATATATTGAAAATGCTGATGGGATCGGCGAATGACAGATTAGTAAAATCTTATGATAAAACAGTTTCTGTTATAAATGGATTGGAAGAAAAATATGCAGCGATGTCTGATGATGAAATTCATGGATTAACCGCTGTTTTTCGTGAAAGATTAAAGAACGGCGAAAAAGAAAAAGACATTTTGCCAGATGTTTTTGCAGCTGTACGTGAAGCGGCCAAGCGTTCAATCGGCTTGCGCCATTTTGATGTGCAGTTAATTGGTGGTATGGTTTTGTCTAACGGCCAGATTTCCGAAATGAAAACCGGTGAAGGTAAAACGCTGGTTGCAACATTGGCGTTATATTTGAAGGCTTTGCAAGGTAAAGGCGCCCATTTGATTACTGTTAATGATTATTTGGCATCGCGTGATGCGGGCTGGATGGGTCAGGTATATAGATTTTTAGGTATGACAATCGGGGTTGTTCAACATGATATGTCTGATGAAGACAGACGTGCGGCCTATAATTGTGATATTACTTATGTAACCAATTCTGAATTAGGTTTTGATTATTTGCGCGACAATATGAAATTCACCAAAGAACAGCAAGTTTTGCGTCCTTTCTTTTATGCTATTGTTGACGAAGTTGATAGTATTTTAATTGACGAAGCTCGTACTCCGTTGATTATTTCTGGGCCGGCAGAAGATACCAGTGAATTGTATAACAAGGTTGATGCGGTCGTCGTACAATTGGTTCCAGAAGATTACAAAATTGATGAAAAGGATAGACATGTTACATTAACAGAATCTGGTATAGATCATGTGACTAACCTTTTGAAACAAGCTGATATTTTAATTGGGGATAATTTGTATTCTTCGGAAAATGCGATAGTTGTTATGCATTTGCAACAGTCCCTTTTGGCACATCATTTGTATGAAAAAAATGTAAATTATGTTGTTCGAAACGGGGAAGTTTTAATTGTTGATGAATTTACAGGACGTGTTATGTCTGGTCGTCGTTTTGGTAAAGGTTTGCATCAGGCAATCGAAGCCAAAGAACATGTAGAAGTACAACCGGAAAATCAAACTGTGTCCAGTATTTCTTATCAGAACTTGTTCAGAATGTATCCAACTTTGGCGGGTATGACAGGAACGGCGATGACAGAAGCAGCAGAATTCGAGGAAATCTATAAACTGCGTGTTGTGGCGATTCCAACAAATAAACCCGTGGCACGTGTAGATCATCATGACGAAATATATCGCAATAAATCTGAAAAATATGATGCGATTATAAAACAGATTTCTGAATGTTTGGAACGCGAACAACCTGTGTTGGTTGGGACTGTTTCAATTGAAAAGTCTGAAGAATTAGCGAAGATTGTCCAAGAAAAATTGGGTATAAAACCGGCGGTGTTAAATGCAAAACACCATGAATCAGAAGCAAAAATTGTATCCCAAGCTGGTGCACCAGGGGCTGTGACGATTGCTACAAATATGGCGGGTCGTGGAACCGATATTAAATTGGGTGGTAATGCTGAAGATTTGATTGCAGATTTGGATGAAACTGCACCTGATTTCGAGGATAAGAAAAAAGAAATCCTTGAACGTATTGCCGCGAATAAAGAAAAAGTGTTAAAGGCTGGCGGTCTTTATGTTATTGGTACAGAACGTCATGAATCACGTCGAATTGATAATCAGTTGCGTGGTCGTTCTGGACGACAAGGTGACCCTGGTGATTCTAAGTTCTTCTTGGCTTTGGATGACGATTTGATGCGTATATTTGGTGCGGCCAGATTGCAGAATATGTTAACTACACTGGGACTTAAACCAGGTGAAGCAATCACTCATCCATGGATAACCAAGGCTTTGGAAAAAGCTCAAAAACGTGTTGAAGCAAGATATTTTGAAGCACGTAAAGAATTGCTGAAATACGACAATGTTATGAATGATCAAAGAACGGTTATTTATAAACAGCGTAATGATTTGATGACATCTGAAGATCTGAAACCTCTCGTTACAGAGTTAATCGGGGATGTTGTTGAACTTATTTGTGAAAAGAATATCCCAGAAAAAGCCCATCCTTCAACTTGGAACATCGTTGGTATTCACGATGATATGATGCGTATATTTGCTTTGGATATCACTGATATTGAAAAGTGGAAAACCGATGAAACAATATCAGAACGCGCTGCATATAATACCTTGTTTAATTTGGGAATGCGTCGTTATAACCAACAATGTGAAAAGTATGGTGATGAATTGATGCAGATGGCACAGCGTCAGATGATGTTGGGTGCTTTGGATGCTGTATGGAAACGTCATTTGCAACAGATGGATTATTTACAAGGTGCAATTGGTTTGCGTGGATACGCTCAAAAGAACCCATTGTATGAATATAAAAACGAAGCATTAGAATTGTTCAAGAATACAATTCAGAACTTCAAAACAATGTCAGTTGCATATATTTGTCGTATGGAATTGACCCGCGAAGATGTCAATGCGACAGCGCAGCAACAGGCTCAACATGATTCTGAATTAAACCAAAACACAGCATCAAATAATATGGCAAACATGAATATATCGCGTAATGCTCTTTGTCCATGTGGTTCAGGATTAAAGTACAAGCATTGTCACGGTATGTTGCACTAATATTAGTGTCGAAAGAAAGGAAGGTTTGTAGTGTCAGATTTTGTGCATCTTCGTGTCCATTCAAAAATCTCTGTTGGGGCCAGTACCCTGTCTGTAGCTGCTAATAAAAAACTGGGTATATTAAAAGGGATTCCAGAACTGTGTCATGACAACAATATGTTTGCGTGTGCATTGACAGATACAAACATGATGTCAGGATGCGCTGAGTTTTCTGATGTTATGCCTTCCAGTAAATTACAACCTATTATTGGTGTGGAATTGTCTATTAACCATCACACTGCAGATCCAAAGATTTTACGCCAATCATCCTTGTCAAAAGTTGTTTTGTTGGCAAAGCATCATGAAGGTTATCTGAATTTGTGTGAACTTAGTCGTATTATGTACATGCGGCAAGAAAATCACCACTTAGGGCCGTATATAACTATGGCCGAATTAAAGGCACATAAAGATGATTTAATTTGTCTGTCCGGGGCGCATACTGGTGCGATAGGAATGGCAATATTAAATAATCAAAACAATACAGCTTTCAATTTCGCTCAGCAATTTTTAGATATATTTGGCAATAACTTTTATATTGAAATTCAGCGCCATGGTTTGGAAGATGAAATAAAAACAGAACCTGTATTCTTGCAGATTGCACGTGATTTGAATATACCAATTGTTGCGACAAACGACGTTTGTTTTGCGCACCCAGATGATTATGAAGCAATGGATGCGTTGGGATGTGTGCTTGGCCAAACAAAAGTTATTGATCCAGACAGGCCACGTAAGTCATCTGAACAATATTTCAAATCATGTGAAGAAATGACAGAATTGTTTTCTGATTTGCCCGAAGCGATAGAAAACACTGTAAATATTGCAAAGCGTTGTGCTTTTTATGTAAATGTTCATGAAAAACCTTTGTTGCCAAAGTTCGGTGATGATTTGGAAACAGAATGTCAAATGTTGCGCGATGCGACAATGAAAGGTTTGACTAAACGGTTGAAAGACCATGGTATAAAGGATACAACCCCCTATTTTGAACAGGCAGAATTTGAGTTAAAGACTATTATCGGTATGGGGTTTCCAGGGTATTTTCTTATTGTTGCAGATTACATTAATTGGTGTCGTAATAACGATATTTTGACTGGTCCAGGACGTGGTTCTGGGGCTGGTTCTATTGTTGCGTGGGCATTAGGTATTACACACGTTGATCCATTAAAGTACGGTTTGTTGTTTGAGAGATTTCTGAACCCAGATCGTATTTCTATGCCTGATTTCGACGTTGACTTTGAGCCAACTGGTATTGAACGTGTTCTTGATTATGTTGGGGAAAAGTATGGGCGTGCTTCGGTGTGTCGAATAATCACTTTTGGTTCGTTGCAGGCGCGTGGTGCAGTGCGTGATATCGGACGCGTTTATGGAATACCCTATTCTAAATCTGACAGATTGTCCAAATTAATTCCACAAGATGCAAAAACCTTACGAGAAGCTGTTGAATCTTCTCGTGAAATACAGGAAGTATTGGAAAACGATCCAGACATGGCAAAGGTTGTATCTGTGGCCGAAGATTTGGAAGGTTCTATACGAAATCTGGGGCAACATGCGTGCGGTGTTGTTATCGGTGACCGTCCAACAACAAAAATTGCACCTGTTTATCGTGATCCAGCGAACCCGTTGCCGTCTTGTCAATTCGATGGACATTATTTGGAAAGTGCGGGTTTGATTAAATTTGACTTTCTGGGGTTGGAAACGTTGGTTGTATTAAAGTACGCAACAAAACTGATACAAAAAACGCAGGGTATAAATATTGATTTGGACCAAATACCAACTGATGATGCAAAAACTATGAAGTTATGGCAATCTGGGTTAACAGAAGGTATTTTCCAATTCGATGCCCCGTTTGTGCAGCAGACATTGAAAAAAATGCACCCGACCAGTTTCTTGGAAATATCCGCATTAAACGCATTGAATCGTCCTGGCCCTATCGCATTTATCCCTCAATTTATTGCACGTATGCATGGCGAAGAAAAAATAGAATACGTTCATCCAAAGGCAGAAGCAATATTAAAAGAAAGTTATGGAATTATTGTTTATCAGGAACAAGTTATGCTTTTGACGCGTGCTTTGGCTGGATTTACCCGCGGGGAATCTGATACTGTGCGAAAGGCTATGGGTAAAAAGAAAGCAGACCTGTTGGCTAAAATGGAAATAAAGTTCTTAGAAGGTTGTAAAAAAGAAGGGACTTTGGATGAAGCTACAGCTAAAGATTTGTGGGAAAAGTTCAAGGAATTTGCTAAATATGCGTTTAATAAATCACATGCTATCGCCTATTCTATCGTGGCAAATCAGTGTGCTTATATAAAGGCGCACTTCCCAGCAGAGTTCTTGGCAGCATCTATGTCCAGTAATATGAATGACACAGATCAATTGGCGATATTTGTAGATGACGCGCGTTCCAACTTTAATATCCCAATCGTTGCGCCGGATATCAATGAAAGTGAATCTTTGTTTACTGTGCACAATGGCAAGATTATCTATGCGTTGGCGGCGATTAAAGGTGTTGGAACAGTTGCAACAGACGCAATTGTTGCCGAACGTGAAGCACATGGGAAATTTAAGAATCTTACTGATTTTATAAAACGTTGTTCTCCGTTTATAAATAAACGAATATTGGAAGCTTTTGCGAAGGTTGGAGTGCTGGATTCATTGGAAAAGAATCGCGCATTGATATTTATGAATGCTGATGCAATATTGGCATATGCTTCTAAATCGCGTGAAGGTGTCAATTCTTTGTCTCTTTTTGCAAATACAACCCAAGACGACGTGTCCGAAGACAGATTGTTGAAAGATTTGCCAAAGACAAAACAGTGGACTTTTGCTCAAAGATTGGAAAACGAATTGTCCGCGTTAGGATTTTATATTTCTGCACATCCACTTGATCAATATAAACATTTGATTGCTCGGGCAAAGTTGACAACAAGTCAGACTTTGGCGGCGTTGGGAGATAGAAAACCGGTACAGATTGCCGTCAATGTTAATTCTTTTTCGCGTCGCAAAACAAAAACGGGTAAAGATATGTTGACCATCAACGCATCGGACAGTTTTGGTAATGTCGAAGGTGTGGCATTTGGAAATGCATCTATTGATTTGTCACAAATATTAAACTCTGAAACAGAAGTTGTGATTGGTGGAAAAACATCAGTGCGCGACGATAGAATATCTATATTCGTGGATTCTATCATGCCACTTAATAAATGGCTTGCGAAAATAGCAAAGACTATGACTATAGATGTTCATGACCAATCTGTTTTGAAAGATGTAAAAAAAGCTTTGGCTGTGTTGCCCAGTGGCTATACCAGAATTGTTTTGAATCTTCATTCTGGCGGAAAAACAGCTACATTAGCACTTAAAAATACGGTTGAATTGGGTGCCACAACCGCAAAAGATTTAACGGCACTTGGAACCAAGGTGGCAATTGAATAATGAAACATATACCTGTTCTTTTAGAAGATGTTTTGGAAACGTTGGGTGACATCAACGGGCGTACGATAGTTGATTGTACTTTTGGTGCCGGCGGATATTCACGGGCTTTTTTACAACGTGGCGCAAAAGTTATCGCTTTTGATCGTGATACAAATGTGGTCAAAGATGTTGAAAAAATAAAGCAAGAATATGGGGATAATTTTCAATTTATTAATGTGCCCTTTTCCGAAATAAAAAAGTTAAATATTGGTGATTTTGATGATGTCGTATTTGATTTGGGTATTTCATCAATGCAAATAGATAATGCGGACCGTGGTTTTTCATTTCGGTTCGATGCGGCACTTGATATGCGTATGGATATGCGTACCGGTATTACTGCGGCGGATTTGATAAAGAACGCGAGCATTGAAGAATTGGCGGACATATTATACGAATACGGAGATATAAAAAAATCGCATAGATTGGCCGCTTTGTTGAAAGAAAAGTTGCCACAAACAACATATGAATTACGCGGTTTGATAAAGTCTTTGGATGATGTTGCGCCGGTATTTCAGGCTTTACGTATTGCGGTAAATGACGAAATGGGTCAAATCAAAGAAGCGTTGGCTTCTGTTGATGGGCTATTGCGATCAGGTGGACGGTGTATTTGTGTAACATTTCATTCTATCGAAGACAGAATTGTAAAAAATACTTTTCGTGCATGGACTCAACCCAAAGGAGATCCGCGGTTGCCGGTTGTTGCAGTGCCTCAATATAAATTACTGAAAACGAAAACCCCGTCTGCGCAAGAGTTAGAGGCAAATTCGCGCGCACGGTCAGCACATATGCGTGGGGTTGAAAAAGTGTAAATTATGCTGTTGACCTGGCTTTTTGTTTTTTGGTAAGATAACGAAAGAAAAAGGAAGAAAAGATGAAAAAAATATCGTTAACTTTGCTTTGTGCTCTGACTGGGATAGTGTTTTTCTCGTCCGTGGCTTCTGCGGTATGCCCTGTTTGTACTATTGCAATTGGTGCGGGTTTGGAAGGGGCGCGCATGCTGGGGGTCAAAGATGTTTTGACGGGCATTTGGGCGGGTGGCTTAACCGTTTCTTTGATTGGTTGGACCGCAAATTATATGCGTAAGAAAAATATTACAAACCCAATTTGGTACGTGTTGAATGCTGTTGTGTATACCGCATTGTTGGCTTCGGTGTACTTTTTCCCGTCAAACAGCCCAATTGTAAAATGGTGGGATAATTGTATGTGGGGGATGGACCAATTCTTGTTGGGTGTTTTGGTTGGTTCGATTACGTTTATTGTAATGGAAGTATGGTACATGCACATTAAAAAGAATAATGGTGGACATGCCCTATTTCCTTTTCAGAAAGTTGCTATGCCATTTGGTGGTTTGTTGGTTATGACAGGTGTGTTTTGGGCTATAATTAAATGGTTGCCAATGATGGGTATAGTTTTGTGCTAATTAAATAAAGGAACGAAATCATGAAGAAAAACAGCAAAAAATTATCTATGGAAGAAATGATTGAAAAATTGGATGCCGCGAAAAAGGCGAACCCACTTGATTTGTCTTCTGACCAAGACTTGTCGATTGCATTGATGAATTTGGTGTCTTTGGAAGAACATTTCTTTTTCAGTGGCGCAAAAACTGGCAAAGTTGGCTTTTATGATTTGATAAACACTGTTCGTTCTATGCGCAAAGAATTAATGGAACGCATCGTTAAAAAATCAACGGGCGAAGATGGCGAAGTTTGGTGTATTTCCAAGCATTTGTTGGCTGCATCCATGCGTATTTATGAAGTGGGAACCAAAGCAATTGGCGCAGGCAAGAAAAAAGAAGCATACGAAATGTTCGAAAAGGCATATGATTTGTATTCTTTGTTCTGGGGATTGAATATGCATCTTATTGATTTAGATGGTGTTCAAGAATCGGTACCTGCTTTTTACAAAGGTGCCACAGAAGCTTGTGCAACTACAAAAGAAGACAAAAAAACACAAAAACAAGTGACTGCCAAGAAAGACGAAAAAGTTTCTGGTGTAAAAAAATTAGGACAATGGGTTAGGAATGCGGTCAATTGTTGCATAGAATAAAGTCTTGCATCAATTTGACGAAAATGATAAAATGCAAAAAAGAGAGAAAAAAAAGTGGCCAGCATTATCAAAAATATTCTGAAATTATCCATGGTTGCGGTTCTGTTGCCAAGCATGGTGTTTGGTGCCCAGCAACCAAATCCTCGTACAACATCGGTTTCTCGTAATGATGCGGCCTCTGGTGATGAATTGGCAGGTGAATCTGCACGTCGTGCTGCGACCTCTGTTATTGCGCGTTCTGTGACACAAAACAAACGTCAATCTCGTGCGGTTGTTACTGCGCGTCCAGCGACTGTTCGTTCTGCACGACCTTTGGCAAAAGCTGGAAATGTTGCGCGTAGTGCTTCTAAGTCTTCCTTTGCGCGTTCTGGGACCAAACCTAAAGCAAAAGATGTTAATAAATCGCGTGCTGGTGTTGCACGTGCAACCGCTGTATTTAATGATGTTTCTAAAATAAGTGGTGGATATGCAGATTGTCGTGATTCATATGCAACATGTATGGATCAAATGTGTGCGAATGCAAATGACACATACAGAAGATGTTTTTGCAGTGATCGTTTCACCTATTTTCGCGATACTTCTGACAGAATAGATGAGGCAGTAAAGTTATTGGCAGAGTTTCAGAATGTTAATTTGGATGCCGTTAATAAAACTGCAGAAGAAGTTAATGCAATGTATTCTGCAACTGCTGGCGAAGAAGCAATTAAACGCGATACCAGTGCCGCACAAAAGTTGTTGGACAATGTAAGTGATCTTTTGTCTGGCAAAAAATCAACATATAAAGCAAAAAGCAATGTGTCTGTGACATCTTTAGGTGTGCTTGATTTTTCCGATTTTTCATCTGGTACGGGTGATGTGTTTGGTGATTCATCAACTTCTGTATTCAGCACAAGTTCTTCTTTGAACAAAGGTTTTTCAACTTATAACGATATTTCATCTTTGGAAGGCACTGAATTATATAATGCTGCAATGCAACAGTGTTCTCAGGTTTCACAAAATGCTTGCAGTAGCAACGCAACGTTTAACTTGGCACGTTCGGCCTATTCTATTTTGGTTACACAAGATTGTAATGCATACGAAAAGAGCTTGAACGCCAAAAAGGTCAGTTTGCAAGATACTATCAGAACGGCTGAAAAATATTTACGCGAAGCAAGACTTGCCGAATATCGTGCACATAATTCCCAAGATGTTAGTGAATGTTTGTCGCGCGTAGAAAGTGCAATGCAACAAGCAAATGTTTGTGGTGAAAATTATGGAAGATGTTTGGATTACAGTGGATTATATATAAATACTTCAACAGGAAATCCAATTTATTCTCAGGCATTATTCAAATTGAATGATTTAATCGTTTTGGATGGCAGTGCGGATGTTGTCGGCGCAAATCCTAAATTTGATACCTTTTTAGAAGATAAAAAGATTTTTGCTGAAAGTGCACTTGATACTTGTCGTGGTATTGCAGATACCGTGTGGTCAGAATTCAAGCGTGTGGCAATAATTGAAATAGCACAAGCACAAGATGAAAAAATTGAAGAAGTGAAAGCGTCTTGTGTTACTACTATGAAAGAATGTTATGATACGCAAACAGGCGCATTGAATGACATGGCCGGTGATGCAGCAAAATCTGCGACCAAAGCAATTTCTGTTGTTACAGCGCGTGATATGTGCAAGGACAAGGTTTTTGCTTGCGCCGCATTGTACGGAGATATTGATGGTTGTTCATATGACGATGCAACCAAAAAAATATCCGTTGTAGAAGGTAAAAAGTGCGGATTGCAATCATTGTTGGCAATGGTTGATGCGGTTGATACTGTAAAATTTGCAAAGGGATGTGAAGAATCTTTGCGTGAATATGCCCAAGAAACCTGTACGCCTTCTGATGGTGTGCATGCATATCCTTGGGGATGCAGAAAGATTTCTCCTGCTGAATTGGAAGGACAGTTGCGTGATCGTGCAAGTGTGCGCTGTGCCAATGATTTTCAATCTGATTATTCAATCAGCGAAACAAACAGATTTAATCCAAATGTTGAGCAATATATTTCTAATGTAATGACAGATGTCAGAAGAAACATGGAACAGGTATTGCGTGAAGAGTGTTCTGATATAGAAACAGATAGCGTTTTGGTGTTTGATGCAAATGGTTACACTGTTGATACAGACGATGTTATCAATGTGTCGCCGACTTGGATGGAAAAAGTTTTCGGAACAACTTCGTTGAAAGCTTTGGTAAAAACTGGTGTGACGGGATACGGTCTGCAATCAAGGGGCGAAAAAGTTGATAAAGAATCAGGTGAACCATCGTTCGGTTGGGGTGTTTGTATGTTCCCTTCCGTGCGTCAGTTCTGCACGATGCAGGGACAATTGCCGGGTATGTCGTCCACTGTTGAATTTATTGATGGCAAATGCGTATTAAAGTCAGAATGGTTTAATCAAAGATGTAAAGATTTGGGCGGGTATATGTACGATGACAAATGTTGGTTTTTAGATGGGGATTAAACAATGAAATATTTATGGACCGTTTTATTTATTTGTTTGTTTGCAACACCTGATGCATTTTGTGCTGACTATAATTTTGGATACCCAAGTCAAGGTCAAACCATCGGTCTGTCTGATAGTATCAGAAACGCTTGGGGTTATCCGGTATGGGATTCCACTTTTATTTTGGATAGGAATGAAGGTCCTGGCAATTTCAGAATCAAAGAAGGATATGCATGTTGTACAAGTCTTAGTACTAAACAAATAACAGATATATATATGTATAATTATACTTATGATGATGCAACAATAAAAAAGAAGATTTATAGTTCGGATGATGATCAGGCTATTATAGCATTCAGCGCAAGAGAAGTGTATGAACACGGTGGTCGTTTTTGTTTAACCCAGTTTCATGTTGGTTCTTCAACAACACAATTGTTCCTTTACAAGCAGCAACCAAATTGGCCAGGAATGAGATGTATGACACTTTGTGAACCAGGGTGGGATGGCCCAAACTGTCAAAGTAAAACAAGTGAAGATTCCCCATGTGATTCCACTGATATTGCGGCAGAAATAAAAAGAGTGCAAAAATATAAATACAGGGATAATGATGCTATCGCTTATTCTCGTTGGCGTATGGCGGTTGATCATCAATATTTTACTGGTGGTTTTGTACATAACCATTATCCCCACTATATAATATTGGGTGCATCAGATTTTTATCAACATGGGGTTGTCGCGCAACCTGTTTTGATGGGGGCTGCTGGTGTGCACCCTGTGCCAACTGTATTGCATACTGCACCAGCGGGCGGTAAAATAAAAAAGTTATGTGCACAAGGTTTTACGAAAAACGAAAATTGTGATATATCTTCTAAAAATTGCGCTGCTGATATTTGGTGCAGTGGTTATTCAAATGCTAATCTAAAATCAGATATCCACGAAAAACAAAGAAACAGCTATTGTAATGTTATTGTTTGTAAGGATGGAACAAAAGCACTTGATTCCGATTTCAAGTGTGTAGATTATGATGGTTATAAAAATGGTCGCTGTGATATTGCAGGAAATGATTTGTTTGGCAGATTGGTTAAGTGTGAAAACGGTAAAATCTTTAATGCAAAAACATGTACGTGTGATACGGCACGTTCTGTTAGCCAAGAAATCATGCAATACGGTCTTTCTGGCAGAAATGCGATCGTGGCTGACCAGTGTTGGACCAAAGAAAGTGCTGGCGATTTCAAAAACTGTGTTTTGGGTATAAAAACAGAATAAAATACAAGCAAATAAAAAAACGCCAATTTGGCGTTTTTTAATTATTCTTTTCTCCATTTAATAATTTCAACATATCCATTATGGTTTTGCGTTGTGTATCACTTGGCAGATTCCAATACAGATTAATCAACTGCAAAGATTCATTTTTGCTTAATGGGTCATTTTCTTTTGCTTCTGATACACGCATAGAACGTATAGATTTTGTTTCTGGGGGATAATTGCCTGGCAGACCAGAAAAGAAAAACGCAACCGATGTTTCCAATGCCTGACTTATATCAAACAAACGTGCGGCAGGAATGCGGTTGCCCGCAGTTTCGTATTTCTGAATTTGCTGAAAACTTACACCACATTTTTTTGCTAAATCTGATTGGGTCATTCCCAACATAACACGACGCAGTTGTAAGCGTTGTGCAATATGACAATCTACTGCGTTGATAAGCCCTGCTTTGCGTGCCATTTTTATTCCTTTTTTAAGAAAAAGTTCTTACGCTTTATTTATACACCGTTTCTTTTTGTTTTGCAATGAAAAAACTTATATGATACCATGAATCACATACGGAGAAAACTATGAAACCAGTTGTTTTATGTATTTTGGACGGTGTTGGAATTAACGAAAATAAAACTCATAATGCAGTGGCGTTGGCCAATATGCCCTATTTTGATAATTTGTTGAAAAAATATCCGCATTCTAAATTAAATGCTTCGGGAAATGCGGTTGGATTGCCTGACGGTATTATGGGAAATTCCGAAGTTGGTCATATTACAATTGGTTCTGGGCGCATAGTTAATCAATTCTTACGTCGTTTTGAAATTGAAGATTTATCAAAGAATAAACCTATAAATGATTTTATAAAATCTGTTCGAGATGATGGTGGCATAGTTCATGTCGCAGGACTTATGTCTGACGGGCGCGTGCATGCAAATTTGGATGATATTATCAAGACAATAAAATATATAACTGAAAATGATTTGCGTGTTTGTATTCATTTTATTGCGGATGGGCGCGATACACCGCCACAATCCGCGCAAAAATATATCGATATGATAAAGGCAACATTGGCAGGTGCGTTTGCAAACGATATGGTGTTTTTTGGAACTCTTTCTGGGCGTTATTATGCAATGGACAGAAATAATAATGTTGAACGCACAGAATTGGCTTTTGCAGCGATAGAACGCGGTGAATCAAATTATCATGCAAAGACAATAGATAACGCTTTGGCGGACGCTTATGCGCGCGGAGAAACAGACGAATTTATTAAACCGACGGTTGTCGAACAGGCATTGTTAACAACACGCGATGGATTTTTGTTCTGTAATTATCGATCTGATCGCGCACGTCAAATTATGCGTAAAGTGGTTGAAAATGGTTGCCATATACTCTGTTTTTCACAATATGGCGAAGGTTTAGACGAAGTTTGCCCCGCACTTTTGCCAGATATCAAGACAACGAATACTTTGGGTGATGTGTTGGCTAAAAACGGTAAATCTCAATTGCGTATCGCTGAAACAGAAAAATATAATCATGTGACCTATTTCATGGATGCAGAACGTAATATCGATTATGAAAACGAAGAAAAAGTTTTAATCCCGTCACCTGATGTTGCGACTTTCGATATGCAACCAGAAATGTCTGCAAACGAAATAACAGATGCACTTTTGCCACGCCTGTCAAAGTTTGATGTTGTTCTGTTAAACTTTGCAAATGGCGATATGGTCGGACATACCGGAAATGAAAAAGCTGCAATCAAAGCAATGGAATGTTTGGATAAACAATTGTCGCAAATTGTACCTGCGGTCTTAGATTTGGACGGTTGTGTTTTGATTATCGCAGATCATGGAAATTGTGAACAAATGTGGGACAATGACCATAATGTTCCACTGACTTCACATACTACAAATCCTGTGAATTTTATAATAGTTTCAAATGGTGATTATGTCGTACACGATGGTGGTCTGTCAGATATAGCCCCAACAATATTGAAATTAGCGGGCGTTGAAAAACCGGTCGAAATGACAGGAAAAAGTTTGGTATAAAAAATCCCGCAAATGCGGGATTTGTTTTTATTTCTGTTTTTGCAGATTTCTTAAAAAATCGCCACGTAATTTATCAATGGTTTTGTTTGTTAATATCTCAAAACGACCTTTGTCAGTCTGTTGAACTAATATTTCATCGCCGCGTTGTGTGTACGAATAATCTTTGTAATCTGTATATTTGGGCAGCTGAATTTGTATGTCGCCATATTTAGCACAAAACGCATATACAGTTTTTTCATCGTTTCCCATAACTATTGCGAATTCACAATCTTTATATTGTTTTTTATAATATATTCCATCAGATCCCAAATCAACGATATCACCAACTTCTAGGCCCTTTTCGCCTAGTGAATTTTTGGGTTCCAGACGGAAAAGACTTGATGTGTCTAGTGCTATACCGTTAATTATCACATAGTCGCGCGGGCTTACATCTCTTTTCAATACTTCTGTAATTATATATTTTCTATTGAGTTTCATTTCTTATCCTTTTTATCTTTTCGACATTGTTGAAAAAAATCTTTAAGCATTTTTGCGGATTGTTCGCTGTATTCATCCATTTGAACAACATTTGTTTTCCACAAATGCTTGTCGTTTTCCAAAACTTTCGCGTTTGCGGTGATTCCGCCACCTTTTTCGTCACGTGCAGCAAAATAAATGTTTCTTATACGCGCAAAAGAAATTGCCGTTGTACACATGGCACAAGGTTCCAATGTCACATACAAATCGCAGTTGTCCAAGAACTTTACCCCTAATTTTTTACAGGCTTTGTTTATAGCGACTATTTCGGCATGCAGTGTTGGGTTTTGATCTTTTTGTACTCTGTTTTCGCCACGTGCAATAATTTTACCGTCGCGAACGATAACTGCGCCAATCGGAACATCGTTATGCGACAAGGCTTTTTTTGCTAATAAAAATGCTTGATTCATAAAATTCATACGGTAAAGTTTACACTATGAAATCAAATTTGCAAATTATTTCAGGGAAATATCGTGGCAAGAAGTTGAGTTTGCCAAATGACGCGCGTCCAACACAAAATATGGCACGTGGCGCGTTGTTCAATATGCTGAACAGTATTATTGACACAACAAAGCCAATCGCGGTGTGGGATGTTTTTGCTGGTTCTGGGGCTTTCGGATTGGAATGTTTGTCGCGGTTTGCTAAACCTATGGTTGTGTTTACAGATAATGCAAAGTCGTCAATTGATACAGTAAAGAAGAACATTGTTTCGGTAAATGAAACCGCCACAATTGAATTATGTGATGCGATTTTGGCTATATCGCGTTTTGGGGGAATAACAGACCTTTTTTTTGTTGATCCGCCCTATTCAGACTTTAATTTTGGTGTTTTGTTTGTAAAAAAACTGACGAAAGTAGCAAAAACTGGTTCGGTATTGATTTGGGAAATGGAAAACATACAAAAGCTGCCTGATTTTAGTGAAAACTGGGAAGTTTTGCGTGATAAAACCTATGGGCGCGCCAGATTTGTAATATTACAGAAAAAATAATCATAAAAAACTTGATTTTTCGTGTGTTTTAGTAAATAATATAGCCCGCATGACACCCTTGGAGGTCATGTAAAACTTAAATACAACCATTAAAAAGGAATAAAAAATGGCTATTAAATTAAATGCTGAAATTCGCAAAGTTGCTGGCAAGGGGGCCGCACGTGCAGTTCGCAAGAACCAAAACATCCCTGCTGTTATCTATGGCGAAAAGAAAGAACCTGTGTCCATCGAATTGAACGGACGCGAATTTAATATGTTGTTGGTACAACCATCATTGCGAACAAAATTATTTGAAATTACAACCGCAAATGGCAAAGAAGATGCTATGTTGATGGATATTCAATATCATCCAGTGTCAGACAAAGTTGTTCATGTCGATTTCAAACGTATCAATGTCAAAGAACCTGTTCATGTTGTTGTTCCTGTGGAAGTTATCAATGCTGATATTTCCAAAGGTATCAAATTGGGCGGTGTTCTGAACTTTGCTGTTCGTAAAGTTGCGTTAAAAGGCTTGGTAAATGATATGCCTGAAAAAATCACAATCGATTTGGCTAATGTCACAATTGGTGACACTATCCACGGTTCTGATTTGGTATTGCCAAAAGGTATTACTTTGGGCCTGCATATGGCAGATTTGGCTTTTGCAACCATCGGGGGTAAAATGCCAGAAGAAGCAGATGCAAAACAACAGGCTGCTGCCGCTGCACCTGCTGCACCAGCAAAGAAATAATATCGATTTTGATATTGAAAAATTTAACCGCCCGTTTGGGCGGTTTTTGTTTTATGAATATTTACTGCAATATTTTTGCTTTTAGCCTCTTGAAACCCTGTTTTTTATAACTATATCTGGGTTATGCAGAAAAACTTTAAGGAGTATAAATTATGGCAAAAGTATTAGGTATTGATTTGGGTACAACTAATTCCGCCATGGCCTTCATGGACGGAAATGATCCAAAAATTATTGAAAACAGTGAAGGTCAACGCACAACACCTTCTGTTGTTGCTATCACTGCAAACGGCGACCAATTGGTTGGTATTACTGCCAAGAATCAGGCGGTCACAAATCCTGAAAATACAATTTATGAAATCAAGCGTTTAATGGGATTGCGTTTTGATAGCCCTGCGGTTAAAGAAATACAAAAACGCGTTCCTTATAAAATTGTTGCAGGCGATAATGGCGATGCTTGGGTTGAAATCGAAGGTAAAAAATATGCGCCATCTCAGATTTCTGCAATGATTTTGTCTAAATTGAAAAAAGACGCAGAAGCCTATTTGGGTGAAAAAATTACTGACGCAGTTATTACTGTGCCTGCGTATTTTAACGATTCTCAACGTCAGGCAACAAAAGATGCCGGTCGTATTGCGGGTTTGAATGTTTTGCGTATTGTTAATGAACCAACTGCGGCGGCATTGGCGTATGGTTTGGATAAAGACAAAGATGGCACGATTGCGGTGTATGACCTTGGTGGTGGTACTTTCGATGTGTCAATTTTGGAAATCGTAGATGGGGTATTCGAAGTTAAATCTACCAATGGTGATACAGAATTGGGTGGATCTGATTTTGATGCGCGCGTTCTGAAATACTTGATTGATGAATTCAAGGCACAAACAGGTATTGATTTGTCTAACGATAAATTGGCGTTGCAACGTTTGAAAGAAGCCGCTGAAAAAGCAAAAATTGAATTGTCGTC
>Ga0310786_10003082_pt1 | contig 24572 bp, 29 predicted proteins | sample AusTroGonzalo_MG_FD_203881 | JGI IMG/M metagenome (GOLD analysis project Ga0310786, IMG submission 203881) | Bovine rumen microbial communities from tropical cattle in Woodstock, Queensland, Australia - Gonzalo_03 (v2) (version 2) | ecosystem: Host-associated > Mammals > Digestive system >...
CCATCAGCATCTTTACGTTCAATCTTCTGGAGACCAGCTGGAGTTGAAGCGAGTGTGTTAATGAATGCTACGTATTCATTATAAAGAGCTTCGATGTTATCTTCGTATACACGAGTATCCATCGGAGCTGAACCAAGATCAAGGTCATCAATAATGTCATTGATCTGTGTAATTGAGCGGTACTTGTTAGATGTAACAGCTGAACCAACATGAATATCAATAGCACTAAGACCATTGTCTGTTGAGAGTGTTTCAAATGAGTACATCTTGATACCGAATTCTTCTTCGTATTCTGAGTTTGGTGAGATTCTCCAACGGTAGTTGTTACCGTATACACCTCTACCATTCATACGGAAAGCTGCAATGCCCTTTGTCTTCCAACCGTCTTCATCAGCAGTTGAAGTGTTAAAGCCATTGACAACTCTTGTAAGCCATGCTGCCATAGCCTTACGTGTTTTACCGTCAGCAACGCTGTATCCCTGTGTATCTTTAGATACGTTAGAGTACTTAAGTTTTACTGTGAATTTACCTGTTTCTGCATCTGCTTTATACATAGCTCTAAGAACAGAGTTAGCAGCAAGTGAGTTATCAGGCATAATTCTCATACAGTAAACAGAAGCGTTACCAGATGAGAGTTCAGCTATTGGCATCATAAGAGGCTGACCATACTTCTTGTAGTTTGATCTGCCGAATGTTGCATAGAAATCAGCAAGGCTAGTCTTCTTAATGAGTGTGTTATCAATACCCATTGGAGATCTAAACACTGCTAAGTACTTTATGTTAGAATCAACTGTAGCAGCGGCTTCATCGTTAACTACAGTATTATCGTTAATATAAGTAGCTACATGAGGATGCAGATACTTAGGTACGATTTGCACATTCTGAGGCATAATTGTCACTCCTTTATTATATTTTCAAATTTAATTTAAAATTAAAGTTGTAGTCATTTATAAAAGACTATAAAATTTTTATATAACTGTATTGGAAAATCCCAGATGATTTCCTATACAAGTTATTCACAAATTAGAATTTTATTACCTGTTCAACCGGAGAAGTATTTTCAGGAGTCTTCTCTCTAGCTTTGTTAAGTGAAGATGTGATCATAGAATCTATATCTTCGAATGTAACAGCAGTAAATGTTGAATTGTACTGACAAACTTGTCGAACAGATGCTGGGAAATATGAATAGTCAGATACTCCTTCATTACCAGCTATTCTGGAGAATTTCTGAGAGAGGTCATTAGGGTTTCTCATCATACCAGCAAGAACTAATTCAAGATAGCAAGATGAAACACCAAAATGAACACCGTTTAACTCTTGATTCTTTCTCCATACTTGTAAAGCTTTAGAATAAGGAATAACTGTAGGCATATTACCAGCCATTATGTATTGTAAATATTTCTTAGATATCTCATCATCTTCAAAGAGAATGGATGGCATTACTTTAGCTCCTTTTAAGAACTTAAGTACTTTGCACTGAACCATTTCCCCATTTAATAATTGAACTTCTCTTACTTCACTATCATACTGATAAATAGTAATCATAGTAGGGATATTTAATGTCTTCATTTCTTTAAGTTTATTATTCTCAAAGAAACCTACATTAAATACACCCAATACCTTAGCATAATCACCGTAATCTTCTGCGAATTTACGAGTAGTATCATAATAGAATATTGGAATATAGAATTCACAATATGGGATATCAAGATAGAAATATTCACCATCATCTTTAAATATTGCCAATGAAAACCACCAGCTTTCCTGTTAGATTTTGGATAAAAAATTGAGTAATAGTTCATGAGAGAACTATTACTCAATTGTTAATTTCGATGAAATCGAAATGCTTATGATTCTTCAGTATTCACTGAAGAAGTACCATTTTTAACCTCCAGTACTAAAGAGAAAGTTGCCATGAAGTCATCGAGATAATCTTCATCAGAATAATCAAGCGGTTTGAAAGAAGCAAACTTGTCATAGTTAGGATTCTTAATAACGAGGTCTTTTCTACCAGAAACAAATCCTACTACTTCACAAGGCATACCACCGATAGTGATACTATTGTAAGTATCTACGATCATACCAAGGGTCTTAGCACAGATACCCCAGTTCTCTATGACTTCATCAATGCCTTCATCGCAAAGTGCACCTGTAACGGTTTCCATTACAGTGTCATGTTTTTCACGAAGTTCGTTTTCGTATTTGATACGATCTTCTATGCTTACTTTTCCACTAAAGCATAAGTTTATATTCATAATTTAACTCCTTTATTATTTTATCGGTGCCAATGGTGCATCGAATTCATACTCAATTAGTGGTTTGCTACCATAAAGATTAATACCATCATTAGCACGTAAATGCATTTTATATGGGTTTATAATCTCTTTAGGCTCGTCAGTAGAAATAAGTCTATCGGCAGTGATATCCTCGCCACATTCCATTAACTCAGGATTATCGTCGAGTAGTGACGATGGTTTAGATTCAGGGAATGCCATAAGTGGTTCAGGGTTGACAAACTCAAATTTCTTGCGATTATTGAAAAAGTCTTTAACAAAAGAATTAACTGGAATTACCGGTCTTATAATAAACTTAAGCATATTATAAGACGAATCATCCAAGAAATTGAATCTATCCCACGTATTGTTAGGAGTTAGTGTATATTCCTGTCTAGGATAAGCTCCACTAACTATCGTGCTATTAATATTCGTGGAAAATATTGAAAACATGCTGTTCAAGTTTGTAACAACATGTGTAGCCATATCGCATATGTTTTTCATAGTTGCTTTATGCCAGTCAACAACAAACATCGTCGTTCGTATATAGTTTTCAATGAGTTGCTTAGCCTGTTGCGTCAGTCTGTTATGTGCTTCTTTTAAAGAATCACTAACTTTATTGCTAGGATATTGCAGTTCATAATGTATATCAAGCATTCGGAATCTCCGGCCTTTCTAACGTTAAGTTATTTGTATTGATGAGGTTGAGCACTTCCCTTTCTGGGACATTCTCTTCGATTATCTCATCATTTTCGTCGTAGTATGTGTATACTAATGGGTCTGAATTTGGTACTGGTTCATACTTACAAGCAAACTTATCATAGTATGTAGTAAGGTTTGAGTCAGTAGCAACTCCAATTTCTTCAGTGAAGATTTCTTCGCAGTCTTCATCTGCGTCTTCCATGAAGATATATCCAGAACCATCAAAAACATACTTAGTTAATTTATAAGTAATTTCCCCAGTAGCTTCATTCTTTGAAGCTACACTTTTTACCCAGTAAGTATCTCCTACAGTGAGTTTTGCCAACTGGTCAGGGTCTGATACATCTGGGAGTTCATCAATACTATCGACAGTTTTCATACATCTAAGATTACCCGGATCCATAATTACATCATCACCAAGAGCCTCTATTGCATTGAGGGCTTCTTCCTGTTCAGGAGTTAATTCAATCTCATCAGTAGCTTCTACTTCAATATCTTCAGATAGTTCTTCCGCCACTTCTTCAGAGACATCTTCCACTGCTTCTTCTTCTTTCTTATCATTATTCCACTTTTCTTTTAGCGGAGCTACAATGGATTCTGCAAATGCTTCATCCTCTGCTTCTCTCTTTGCTTCTAATTCTGCTTTCTTTTCTGCAGCAGTCTTTTTGAAGAGATCGAGAAGTTCTTCATTTGATAAGTTAAGATCCGGTTCTACTCCCATCTCTCTAAGCTTAGCGATGGTTAAATTTCTTTTTCTTAATTCATACTGAACATCTGCAGCTTTCCTATGCGGATGATTTGGAGAGAGTACATTATCTGCAGTAAACTTCTCTTTATATGGGAAGAACTTGTCATCGAATGCTTTAATAAGCTCAATAACAACTTTCTCATCTTCATCGGAACAAAACTTGTGGTATACTAAGTTGTAGAGGTTCTTGAGAATTGCAGCTACAAATAACTTATCCTTTGCAGAGTTAGGGTCAGAATATGCAATGAATCTCGCTACATGGAATGTGAAGAGATTATTGAAGTCATAGTATTCTTCTGGGAGAAATTTCTCTTCGAGGTTATAGAATATACCAAACATCTTCTGGTTGTAACCGTATGAAGTTATCTTACGGTTAAATTTCTCAAGTACCTTAGCAGAACGTACTGAAGAGAAGAAGATATCTACGATATTCTTAATTTCTTTTTCTCCGATATTAATACGGTTGAAAATAAAGCTAAGAGATTCTGCAGCTTCAAGATTCTCTACACCCTGGAGAAGTCTCTTCTTCCTTAACGGGTCAGTTTCTGTTTCTGCCTGCTTCTTGAGTTCGTCTATCTTAGCATGATGCTTTTCTTTGTACTCTGGAGAGTTGATGTATTCGAAGTAGTTAGTAATTGCAGAATTTACTTTTTCTTCTACTTCTTTCTTCTGTGTCTTAATATTATCAACATCAACTACTTTCTCTCTGATTTGAGAAAGAGTAAGTCTTACAAAATCTACGAGAGTATCTGGTTTAGTTTCTGCATCAGAATTAAGAAGCTCGTCATAACGAGCTGTATACTGGTCAATTGTAACACCAGTCTTCTTTGCATAAGAGTGTAAATTTTCCTCGGAAATATTAGCAAGATCTTCTTCTGTCATATTTCTGAGGGTATCCTTTATAGAGAGATCGAAATCCGTAGCGTTTGTGATATAAGCATCTAGGGTCTCTTCAGCAAACTGGATATGATTTTCCATCTCCCTAATCGACTTACGTAATTCGTTTACGTCGTCTTTAATTGCCATAATTTATACCTCCTAATAAAAATAATATTAAATACTTGTGAAGCGAATTATAAACTATTATGCGTTAAATAATATAGCGGAAATATATATTATCACGATGTAAACAAAATCAAAAAGACCGGCACGTCTATAAACTACTTGCTCATAAGGAGGTAAACGACTATGAGACAGTTATACTCAGACACAGACATACGTCAGGCTTTAAAAGATGCCGAATATGCACTGAGAGAACTTGAAGCTAGCAATGCTAAACACATCAGCAACGATGTGAGAAATGCTAAAGGAAATGGATTCCTTAATGCGCTAGTAGCAACTTTTGGAAACGAAGACTACTATCGCATTAGAAAAATTGAACGCCTTATAAAAATGCTAAATGAGATGTATATGTAATTTCATTCAACATTGCTAAGGCAAAAACACACTGTGAGGTTATAAAAAATCTCACAGTGTGTTTTTTATTAATATCCGTTTAATGAGTTAAAGAAATCCAGTGGAATATCTCCATCAGATTCATAGATATCGTCTAACAGATACTCCGCAGTATTCTCTAATACATCATTATTTACAAGTCCGGACCTATGTAAAGCCAAAGTTTCTCTTTGGCTCTCTACAAGTGCAGCTCTCATAAGAGCTTCATAGTCATTTTCTTTTCTTACAACTTCTTGTCTTTTTGCAGCTTCTACAATCTCTGCTGGAAGAACTTTTAACATTTCTTCTTCAGTGTATTGTTTTATACCAGTATTCTTTTCGCCCTGGTAGTCTTTTCCCTTTATTACACCGAATGCTGGTAAGTTATTTCCATGATAGAATACATACATCGCTATCAGATAGCTCATGATACTATCATCATGGAATGACGGTCCAGCTTCTATTTTACCACTACGTGTTTGTACTAAGTGGCTGATATCACTAATGATATTCTCTGTAATAAAAGAATCTTTATATTCTGCTACTCTGTTAAAGAGAATAGCAAACATATCTTTTCGGGATTCTGTACCGGTGTATACACCATAGAATTTTTTCTTTTCTCCCTGCTTCTTTAACATAGAAACTACAGTAGAATTATCTTTCATATTCTGATCTACTAAATCTCTTGCCTTATCAAAATATAAATTCTGACTAATAGGAGATTGTAGTAAATGATCGATAATTCCATCACCCACGGAGTTTCTTTCTATAATAAGAACTCCACGTGGAATATGTTTCTTTATTAACTCTTGTAGTAATTTCTCATACATAGTTTCTCCTATGTATGGGCATTTAAATTCTGCTACTGGTCTTTCGGTATATGGGTGGATAATAGTAATAGCATTATTATCTCCGTTAGTACCAGTAGAACAGTCTACACCAATTAAGTATGGGACAGTACGTTCAAGTTCCTCATAGATATCGAATCTGAAATGCTCTAAGATATAAAGTTCAGCAATTGGCTTCTTTTCAGTAGAAGCAATATACTCTATATCTTCTTGATTGAATGGAGAATCGGATGAACCACGTAATCTCTGTAAAAGAATTTCACGTTTAACAGTGAGAGGGTTCTGTATCTTGTTGTACATCATGTGCAACCATTCATCAGTGAGACCAAGCTGCTTATATGAGTATTCCATATAAACGATACCATTCTGTCCATTCGCTCTTACATACTGAAGAACCTCATTCTTAGCATCATCAGTTGGATCATACCGCATATCATACATCTTTTCAGTCCATCTAGTGGTACCTTCAAGAAGTAACTGCGCTTCCTGTCCAGCATTGGTGTCAAGATCACCTATTTGTATTCACATAAGGTCGCTAAGCTTATGCCGTCAAAAAATGACTGCTGCATATCTCTATACAGATTAGACTATATCATCACCCTATAATATAGGGGCACTGTATTTCCATCCGCTTGGATGTACTCCGTAAAGGATAGTCGTTGAACGTTCCTCTATGAGGCTTCGCTGCTGATTGTCTTATAAAAGAGTTCCCAGCAATTAACAGTGTTTTTCTAAATATCATTACTGATATCCACGCCCGGTGTTGTCTAGGCGTGCAGGTAAATATTCTACCATATAACGCTCCATTTGCTTTAGCATTTCTGGCAGCAGTTTCATAAGTAGAAACTGAGTTTTCTACAATAGTTTTTATATGTGGTGTGAACTCTGGTTCCAATTGGTTGTTATTCTGAATATCTCTATCCAGTTCAGACTATATCTTCATTATATATTCTATTACCAAATATATAATGCTCCCCGTTTCGGTTTCCCTACTCTACTCACTTCTTCACTATGGGATTTCTCCATAGTTATGTTTTCGATAGTCGTTGAACGTTCCTATATAAATATAGGCTTCGCTGCTGATTGTCCAATCTCAATAATTGTTACACTATGGTATATTGAGCTCTGAGGAGTTTCCAGCAATTAAAGGAGTTTTAATTTGACTAACAGAGTCCATATTCAGATGTTATAATACGTCTACTACGTCCATATTTCAAATCTTTTACGAATGAAATTGAAACATTATTTCGTTTAGCTATGTCATTCATAGTATAATTGTTTTCTTGTGCAGCTAACAAATCTTTGCATATACTATGAACGACTTCGTCAGAAACTTTAAATTGTGATACCGTAAAATCATAATTGTCTGATATATCAGTATGTGTTTCTCTATATGATATTCTTTCGACAACTCTCACAGTAACACCTAATGCTTCAGCTATTTGGTGTTTATTGTAGCCATCCTGCAACATTTCGCATATTTGAATGATTACAGCTTTTTCAACTCGCTTTCTTGGAAAAACATAATCTTTACTTATGTTTTTCCAGCGCGCTCCTGCAAGTATCCCCGTACATGATGCCAGTGACACATTTAGCATTTTTGAAACTCTACTTGCGGAATATCCTTTAGCCAGATACTCACAAATAGATCTGACTGCGCTTTCGGATAATAATTTTGATGGGAATTTATACTGCGATGTAATATCAGAATATCGTTTATTGTATCTAACAGCATATACTTGTGACTCAGTGACTCCCAGTTCCTCCGCTATAGTATATATAAGTTCACCGTTCACAAGTTTTTCACAGATAGCATGAATGGTGTCTGTATCTAGATACTTTTTAGGTTCGCCTGCCGTTTTTGCTGTATTTTCACGACCAGTTAGCCATTGTAAGTTCGATAGCACATTATGATACTTAACGTTATCTATGTGGTCGATAACTAAATCGGATTCATGCAATCCTTGTTTGATATATTTTTTTGGAATGGGGATGAACATCAAACCCATCAGTCTATGAACACCTGTTGTATAAGATTTTCCATCAGGCATTTTTAGATATGCGAATCTGTAAAAATTTTTGCCACCGACTACAGTGATCAATTTCACTTCCTGTTTGGATGAGTGGCGTCTAACTTTGCCATGGGATGATATATCATAGTCAATAATCTTATGATTTAATATTACCTGACGCCATTCCTCATCTTCCGTATCTAATATATTAAAATATTCTTCATCTGTCATACTTTAATACCACCCTTATTAATATTTTTAACTAAATGTTGCTGTAATAAGAGAAATATTAGGGTGGGTTAAACCGTGACGTATGTTATTCTTGTCATAATTGTAGACGTTTATCTGAATATAAAATGTACAAAATCAAATGCCAAAATTGGGGCACTCAATCCGCGGGCTAGAGAAAGTGCTGACTCATAGTTAGTTGCTTTAGATTTTATAATTATCCTGTTTTTAGTTATAGGATGTCTCATAGAGGTGGCATTCTTAACAGCTTTAACTAGTTTAAGTTTACCACTCTCATCCTCTTCGAGTATCTGATCAAACTTCAGATACTCTGGGAGACACTCTATCTGGTCTTTAAGTCTTTGCAGATTTTCCTTAGCGTTACCACCATCCTTATTTATAAAAATAAATGTGGATGATGATGTACCGAATGAATATGCCCATGCTATCATGGCTAATGAAGATTGTGTCTTACCCTGCTCATAAACTACCTCATGTCACCATGAGGATTAGACTATATCACCATCCAGTATATAATACTGGAGCCTCCCGTTTCGGTTTCCCTACTCTACTCAGTTACTCTCTATTAAAAATAGATACCTTTTCGATAGTCGTTGAACGTTCCTATATAAATATAGGCTTCGCTGCTGATTGTCTCAGTGAGATGTCCCAGCAATTAGAGAGGTTTTTCCAATAGATTACTCTATTTTGCGACAGCTTTCCGTCGAGGGAGGGTAAGCCACGAATCTATTCCATGTAATGTGCACCACGCTTGCGCGATATTACCTCGATTAGCTTTATATGGAACACCAACACCACCCTGCATTGGTATTCTACATATTTCTCTAAGATAATACCACATATTTCTAGTGCACTCGTTCATAATTCTGGAAACTTGATCTCTGGTGAGATCTGGACTGTACGGGTCCACGTCTACCAGAGAGTAATCATAGATTTCCAGCATAAAGTAGTAGTTTTTGATTCCAAGTGTCTGTACCGTTAAACATTCAGTATTAATTAATACTAAAATCTCGTGGGTTCACGGCTACTACCATCGTCATACACGGTTATATTAGTCGATGGATTTACGAGCTCCGCCACATTTAGGGACTTAACGATTTCCCTTGGCTAATAACTTTTTTAGCTTAAGTAGTTATCATACCATTCTAGATTTCTAGCCGCATTCACATCACGGTCTAACTTAAGACCACATTTTTTGCAAACATAAACATGATCAGATAATGTGAGTTTATGCTTTCCTGTTTTGATTTTTCCACACTCAGAGCACATTTGTGTTGAAGGGAATGACTTCTTTGCTAATACAAACTCAATTCCCAACTCATTGCACTTATACTCCATTTTGCATCTGAAATCATACCAAGAAGCGTAATATATCTCTCTACGTAACCATTTAGGCATCTTTTTAGTAATCTTTTTGATTTCTAAATCTTCCATAATTACTTTACGTGGATAGAGATTTACCAACATCCTAGTTTGTTTATGGTTGTAGTCATATACTATATTATGAATACGATGGTATATTCGTCGTATCTGATTATTTAGACGTTTTATATGCTTAGTTTTATGGTAGTTGCCATGCACATAGTAAATTCTATTCACTCTTCTCTGCAAGTGTTTTAGTTTACTACGTAAACATCTGATACGTCTACTCTTGTTTATATTCGGAATATAATCAGACATATGTGAATACGAATACGTTGCTAGTTTTCTAATGCCCATATCTATTCCCATATTTCCATAGAGAGGTTCTTTGGGTGTTTGTCTATCACACTCCATCACTACTGATAATATCCACTTCCCATTCTTGGATAAGAATATTCTAGTGTCGTTAACTCGGCCTTTACCTTCAGGAACATGTTTGCTAGATTTAAATTTAACCATTCCTATCTTCTCGATATGAACATGATCATTTTCGAAATATACTCGGTCATATTTAACTGGAAATGATTTCTTTGACCGTTTTTTAATCTTAAACTTCGGCAATCCTTCATTGGTACCTTTAAAATATCGCTCATACGCTGTATCTAAATCATTTAATATGATTCCCAATGACTGACGAGACACTTCGTTTAACCATGAATATTCTTCTCTCTCTTTTAATTCAGTTAGGATTTTAGATGTAGCACAATATGTGTATATTCTCTTATACAACCCATATTGTTTCTTCTGTATAGTTAGCATGTAATTCCATATGAATCTACATGTGTGGATATGCTTGAAGAACATTTGTTTCTGTTCGCCAGTAGGATATAACCGTATGTTATATCTCCTTTGGACTTTATTAGGGTCTTTAGGTTTCTTTCTTTGTTTCATAGGATTAACCTCCTTTCTATATTTTAGTTATAATGCGAATTCGCATTATAAGATAGTAATATAGAATATGAAAAGTTATTCCATATGTATTTCGTTAAGTCATTTTAGTATTAAAACAGACGCTACTCTGTTACCAGTTCTCTCATGAACTTCTACATGTTTCCATGTAGCGTAGACTATATCTTTCCTCTTGCGAGGCTGTGCCACTTCAGGTGCCAATCGCTTACACCCTACTCCCTTACGGGATAGTCGTTGAGGGTTCTCCTATTCGGAGCTTCCCTGCTGATTGCCGATTGTCAGTGACGTTTAGGATTTAACCATGCGTTATACACTTAATTTTTTCTACTTTCGTAACCATACCATCTGGTCATATTTCATACCTCTGTTTTGGTTTAAGTGTCTTTACGGGTTTCCAGCATTTCAACACATATTTTATCGAACACCTCACGGTGAACGCGACCTAAATTATTATGTATGATTTACATCTACTAACAGTAGAACAATACATAATTTAAGTCTTTTGCTACCTGTAAGAAAGATTTATTAGTAGTTCCTACATGATAAAATCTATCTCTACCGGTAGTCTTATCACGGATCCTCTTGACCCGTTTAGAAACTTCATTTAGTTGTGCCATAGTTATATTTCTCCCTTATATCCTAATTAGCCTTCATATCCTTCAGGATATTGAATAACCAAACCATACTGAACCGGGATGAGCTTCTTATTCAGAGCAGCAAGTCTGTACTGGTTAAGTTTTTCTCTCATAGATAATAAAGACTCTTTTGAATGTGGTACGATATACCGTGGAGATTTTGAATCGATTAATGAGATATAATAATCGATGATATCTATCTTATTATAGATATAAGATACAACCATGATTTTATCATCGTTAGACTTGATATCTTCTATTTGTAGCCCTATATAATCTATGTCCATAGGATCTATTCTCTTTAACTTATGAACACGGTTGAATACGCCTTCACAATAAAGAGCATCTTTGTCTGTAGACTCTTTTACTATCTTATCAATCTGATCTGATAATCTCTTATTAAATACAGATTCTGTCATAGAAGAATTAGGGTTTCCAGAGAATGCTGTAGTAATCTTACCGATGTATTTCTTACAGAATGGTGATGCTACATTCTTCATCATCATACCGAGATTCTGTCTTGCTAAGATAGTCTGTCTCTTCTGTAATGCTGTAATGGTATCAATACTGAATCCCATTAACTCTTCGATGTCGTCGTTAATATTGGTATCAGTACCAGCATAGATAATTACCTTATCTATAGCAGAACGAAGTGCATCTCCGTATCCAGCTGCTACAGCATATCTGTCTGCTGCTAATTCTGTTCTTAAGCTAGCTTTAGATTTATCAGAATTGCAAGCATAGATAATTGGGAAGCAGAGTATCTTAGATAAGAAGTTATTCTTAAATAAGTTTCTGGTTACCACATCAGACTTTACATAAGTAAGCTTGATTACAGTAGCAATTCTTACCGGTACAGAATTTGAATACACTGTATGTCCTACTTCATGAAGTAATAATGCAGTAAGTTCCTGTGGAGTGAAATTCATTGCAGAGTATAATACTCTCGCATCGATTTCTACGTTCCAAAGTACAGTTCTATTCCAGATAGCAAGTATCTGGGAATCACTCTGTGTATTTACTACAGATGAAATGATATTATCCATAGTCTTTTCATCTGGATATACTGTCATGATATTGCATTCGTCTCTTGTACTGTTAGGTTTATATACAGTGATATTGAATGTCTTACCAGTTAATTCTTTGAGAACCCCAGAGATAGTAAGAAGTGGAGAAACATCATTTTCATTAGTCTTTAACTTAGAAAATGCTTCTTCTATCTCAAGGCATTTTTCTCTATTCATCTTCATAGATATTAACCTACCTTTCTTAAAATGTATTTATCATAATGTCATCTGTATAAAATACAAAAGACCGCTTATAATTAGGTGATATATTATCGAAGTGTAAAAATCCACCCATTTAGTCTATAAGGAGGAAAAATATTATGGATATGAAAAATGTTAATGAGGTAATCGACAAAGTACGTAGTTCGAAGCTGTTTGACGCTATTGAGAGATTTGACACCATCATGGCTTCTAATGAAGTCAGTGAAGAAACGTTTATGAAGTTCATTAACGAAGATGTTGATGAAATCATGAGCACTATCCGTACTATAGTAGTTGAAACCGACGCTATAGTCGGAAAGAATTTCAGCACTTTATCCAAAGCGATTGACTCACTGGAGAGATTCGGCTACATTGCTCTCAATGATGGCAAGTACAGATCACCAATATCTCTGGATAAATACAAAGTAGCGGTTGCTGAAGATCCGAATTATTTCACCGTAGAGAAGTTATAATACCCCTCCTACGGTAATAAAATACATGGTTAGTATTCTATATACTAACCATGTATTTTTTGTTAATAAATGGGAGCGTAAAGCATTACGCCTTACGCTCCCTATATTATATCCACCGTTTGGAGGACAGCGAAACCGAATTATCTCAATTATTAGTTGAGGATAAATGGTGTATTTGAGAATGTCATAGAGCCCTGGATACCCTGGATAGAAGCTGTTGTGTTTCTTGTTGTACCCATGAGATATGTCATTGAACCGCCAGGTCTACGTGGTGATCTGTAGCCGCTGTTCTGTGCTGTGAGGATATGTGTTGTATATTTGTAGTGTTTGAATGTGAACTGTTCCTTGCTGAGTGGATAAGGAATAATTCTGAGTCTACGTGTATCTGTATTTGGATACTTCATAGTTGAAACAACCTGAATCTTGTATCCAGATGCATTCATGATACCATAGCTGTAGTTGCATTTGACCCCACCGACTGAATCTCCTGACTTAACGACCCAGTTGATTTCTGGATCGAGAAGTGAGATGTAACGTGGGTTACCGTAAATTACGAATGTCATATCTTCCATCTTAGCTGTGTCGCAGATGTCGATTACGAATCTGTCAACATAGAACTTGAGCATCTTCTGGATGTATTCTGATGGAAGTGCAACTGTCTGACCCTGTGTTGAGCAGTCAAATGTCTGTGTTCTGATGAATGAGTTGAAGCCGAGTGGATCGAGCTGAACGCCCTGATACTTAGCATATTCGTTATCTAAGAATTCGAGAATCTTAGAGTCTTCCATCTGAACGAGGAGGTCAGAAAGCTTACCATAAGTAAGTTTGTATAAATCGATATCCATTAATGCTTTCGCATCTTCAAGTTCTTCGAGTGAGTATGGAACATCAACACGGAAACCGTCCTCGATCTTCCATTCTCTTTCTTCTCTTGTGATATCGTATGATACCTGTCTCATGTTGTTTTCATTTGAGAGGTAACCAGCGAATTTGATCTTCTGTACCTTGCCGTTGATGCAGTTTACAGAAACTGTATTTGTGATAAAGTCAACAGTACCAACGATTGTATCGATGATAACGCCGTTCTTATTCTTAACCTGACCACCGAGCCATGTGTTGTCTGACATGTTGATTCTCATCTGAAGAGGAACATCAACTAATGTTGTAGCTGAAGAATCTGGATCGAAATCCTTTTCCTGAAGCTGGCATCCAACGATCTGGAGGTCAAATGTGATCTTTTCCTTTGTAGGATCTGTAGAAGTTGTAAGGTTCTGAGCGATGCTGTAGTTCCAGATAGCAGGTGTAAGTGGAACCCATGTGTCAGCGATCGGAAGACCCTTACCAGCATTGAAGATCTGCTTGTAATCCTGATTGAAGAAGCACTGTGGGTATTCCCATCTTGTGCCTGTAGCTTCATCAACGATCCACTGTCTTTCAATGTGCTTCTTGATTACAGGTGTCTTTGTAACTTCTGTCTGAATGATATCTTTAGTAGCAAGAGCAAGGTTCTGCTTAATAAGAACTGGGAAGTCTACTGCCTTAATAGGAAGAAGCTGGCCAACTCTTGTAGATTCAGTAACCATGTCATCTACGCAGTTATCGAAAAGAGCAGATGTCTGCTCATATAATGAAGCATATCTTGAAGAATTGCCTGTTGTATCTGCTGCGAATCTATCACAATCCTCTTTAAGAGGAGCAAGAAGAGCATCCTTGAAAGATTCAAGAATTGGTTCATTCTTGATGATTGTATTAACATCAACCATAGGGTCAACGTTCATAGATAAAAGATCATTATATGCACTTTCGTAAATGCTATCAAAGTCATTCTTACTCTGTCCGAGAGAGAATGCACCGATTGTATCACTTTCTTTAAAGTCCTTAGTGGACTCTGTTAAGAAATTTAACATAGCTATATGTCACTCCTTTAATTTAATTTATTATAAAATATAATATTTTATCGAATTGTATATGTATTTAAATATCAAAAGATAAATACCGTTGATAATCGTTCACTTCTTCTGAGGATAGAAATGGACGATTTTACTTAATTGTTTTGTATATTGATGTTGTTAGTAGCTAACAGCGAGAAATTCAACCTAACACAATTTATGGCAGTTTCATAAAAGATATGGATCTCTACATAAGAAGCATCTTTGTACTTAGCAACCATATATTCGTAGATATTATTCTTAAGTGCAATGAGGTTATTGGATACTATTTTAATTACAGCGTTCTCTGTAACGTCATCTTTTACTATAGCATGAAGTTTAGTAATAAAAGAATCAATAGTATTATGAAGCTTAATGAATCTTGTATACATTACATATTTCTTTCGTTTCTCTCCAAGCTTTTCGTCATTTGTACCTTCATCAGGTTGATTCTGTGGAGCAGCTCCATCGCTAGTCTCAGCTGTATCGTCAGCACCGTCACTATCAACATCATCAGTATAATCTGTAGCAGACTCATCGTCATCGACTCCTTCATCACCAGTACCATCATCTGCGGCAGTATCATCATCCGGATTATCTACTGCATCAGTAGCATCAATGGCTTGTTCACCATTGTCATCTGCATTAGCAGTATCATCTGCAGCGTTATCAGGATTGTCATTATCCGGATTTCCGTCTTGTGTAGTGTCTGTATTATCAGCGTTGTCAGTTGTACCGGTATCTGCTGTAGTATCATCATTATCTGCATTACCAGCATTATCGACATCATCTGTATAATCAGTAGCACCATCTTCATCATCTGGGCCAGTGGTATCTGCGACGATAGGTTCTTCATCGGCAGCATCTGCTGCAGCATCAGCAGCTTTCGTATAATCCGATCCACCTATTCTGGCGGTAAGTTTCTTTTCTTTACCCCCAGCGTTCTTTTCTGCCGTAGTAACTTCAACTTCATCTTCCTGGTTTTCGTTATCAGCTTCCATGAAGAATCTGGTAAAAGCGGATTTTGAGTTTATGATCTTTTTAAGCATCCCAGCACACTTCCTTTTATCAAATATATTAAATAACCTTGCTATTCGTCATAATACGGTCACGCTCAGCTTCTAATCTAGCCTTAATTCTCATTAATTTATACTTCTTAGAGTTATCTCCCTTAGCAGCAGCATCATCTATCTTCTGTTGGCAGATATCGATTTCTGCATTTAACTCTCTGGTAAATTCGTTACGAATACGAACATCCTTAGTACGAGAGAATGACTGTAAAATTAAGAGTACTATATTAAGTACCGGATTAATAGCAAATGCTCCATAATGAAGGAGGCATAATTTAAGAGCACGGAAATATTTCTTACGAATACCAGGTTTTATGATATACTCTTTACGGCGATTGTCATCCCACTCATCCCAATCATCCACTTGCTTATCTACAAATTTCTTCGCATCAAGAGGGATTTTAGCGGATGCTTTCGCAGCATTTTTAGCATATACGGAATTTTGTTTGAAGTTGGAAAGACCCCTCTTAAATTTAATATGACGATCTATCGCACGGTTCTGAATCCTTCTAAAGATATTCTTCTCTTTCGGAGGCCTGGGAATATCGATGTCATCATCATCTTCAGCTTTTTCTCCGATAGAAGCAAGAAGCTTATCATTCTCATCATCGTTTGCTAATAACTTAGCATCTCTGCGAGATTTAGCTTCTGCTCTTTTCCTAGCCTGTGCATCGTCGTCATCTTCATCATCGTCTACTATATCGGTAACATCAGAATCTTTAAATTCAAGATCTTTCTTTAATTCTGCAGTTTCATCGTCATCATCATCGTCATCATCGAGAGATTTAGATGTCTTGCCTGGGATACACCTCATCTTCCTTGGAAGAATGTCCTCCTATAGCAGAATCTGAATTACCCCTACCGATAGAACGTGCTACGATTGGATTTGGAGTTCCTCCTGGTCCAAAGTATTTCTCTTCTACTACAGTATTATCTGTAGAGATAGCAGAGAGTTCCGTATCAATTCTAGTCATCTCATTTACAATAAGTTCAAGCTGACCAGTAATTGTATAAGGGATTTTTTCAATCTCTGTACTTTCAATACAGAGTTTTTCTACTATAGAATTTCTTGAGGCTTTATTATCTGAAGATGTTTCAGAGTCAAATAAAAGAAAAGCTCTATCTACTTCTAATACTGCTCTTTCACAGAGAAGTCTGTTAGTCTTTTCTTTTATATCTTCTTCAGATAAGTTAGATGCATTTTCTGTAGCTTCATAGAGATCAGAAAGAGCATCTACGGCAGAGATGGATTCTAATACAGGAGTTGCTTTTACTACTTTCTCTGTAATAGATGTGATCATATCTGAACCATCTACACCGGAAAGACCCATTATAGTATGACGGAGGTTTATATTAGGGAGCTTAGTCACTCTCTCATATATAGCCTTATCTTTCATCATTCTATTAAGTACATTAGCGGTGAATTCGTTCAGTCTATAATCTTCAGGGGAAGATGCATCTTCCGCATAGAGAGATTCCATATAGTTAAGAAGCTCCCTGCTATAATCAGTAAATTCCATCATGATATTTACTGTATCCATAACGTTAGGGTTCTCATATTCTTCATAGAGATCTAAGAATGGAGTAATATCTAAATTTCCTGATTTTTTCTGCTCATACATAACATCGTAATAATGTCTGGCTTCTTCAGCGTTTTCCATCATAGATGTATATAAGTTACAAGAATTACGTGTAGAGTCACATCTGTTCTTTACACATTCAAGTAACGCAGTGTATTTTTCCTTTTGTGTTTCTGACATCTTCTTAAGATTGGTATTAGTATATTCGAATACCTTGTCATACTCACCAAGTAACATGTCAAACGGAATTAACTGGGATTCCATAATTGACTTATAGAAATCACAGCCATACATTGGTTCAGTAAAAATACAACTAGAATTCTCAAGGATAAATGAGAGAGAAGCAGATTCATAGAGTGATTTATACTTGATAGCATTCATCTTAGTATAATCAGACTTAAGATTAGCATACTCGCGCATTAATACCTTGGTAGGATTCTCGTTAAGTATTCTATCTATATTTAACTCTGGCATGTGTATCATTCCTTTCTTTATACAAATGGTATTAATTACTTGTTAAATACAAGGAAAACCATACACATTGGAATTAAAATATTTTTTTATTCACCGACTAACTATATAGTAATGGATAAAAAAATTCAGGAAATCACGAGAAACGTCAGTTTGTTTATCACCTCACTGATGTAATACCTGCTTGCACGTTATCCGGATCGTTATTTAATGTGCAGTTAATTTTATTCCTGAACTCCTCTACGAACAATCTTATCCATAATTCTGAGAAGAGCGGGCAATACCCGTGGGTACGACTATAATAGTCAGGGTGGCATTGTTGCGCTTTCTCATTATTGCCGGAGTGGCGGAATAGGCAGACGCAACGGACTTAAAATCCGTCGGAATTAAACAGCCGTACGAGTTCAAATCTCGTCTCCGGCATTAGGTCTCGTAAACTCCTTAACAATACAGACCGACGCTTTTGTTTTTGTTGAGTGTCTTTCTTTAACCTATGACACTCAAGCCATTCACGTGCCAGGTAGAGCGATGTCATTATCGCTCTACCTATTTTTATACATTTTATTAAATACTACTTATTCTTGACATTATGTAAGTATATAGAAAATACAAATTGAAAGGATGGTTTACATTATATGAAACTTTCAGATTATAAAGAAACTAAGCTTTCTATATATGAAAAAGCCGCAGATGGCTTAATCAGTGACAATGATAAAGTAAAACTTCTTGCTATGCTTGAAGCTAAGAAAGATGAAGAAACTTTATCTGAAGAAGATATTGAAAAATTCTTCAAGAACCTCACAGATATGTATCCTGATCTTGAAAAGGATATCGAAAAATTATCTGACAAAGTAGCTAAGGCTGCTAGTGGAGAATCAGAAGATTCTGGTGAATCTAAAGAAGCTGATGATGACACAACTCCTTCAGACGAGGGAGAATCAGAAGATGATTCTGTTGAGGAAAGCGCAGCTAACGTATTAGTTAGTGAAAAAGCTCTCGAACTTTTCGAAATGGTGCAGAACCTTTAATGATAGGACTCCGATTCAAAGTAAATATCCCCAATACGATATAAATTCGTATTGGGGATATTTACTGTCGTCGTGATTACTTACGGTGAGATTTGATATATCCTCTGATGAAACAGAGTAATACCATAATAACAGAAAAAATAATCTTTTCTTTCATAATTAATCAAACGGTCTTCCGTTAATATTTTCTGATCGGATAATATTGAGTTGAGAAACAATTTCATCTCTCTGTTTATTAGAGATCAAGTCGTTCATAAGTGCATAGTTTGCTTTTGAGTTAAAATCGCAAAGCAAGTCTTTAAGCTCACTGAAATCTTTAGTTTTCACTGCAGTTTCATATGGCTTTAAGATTTCATTATAGGTATTACGTATAATGGATTGTAATGGTTCTTGGATTTGGAATCTTACAAAATTCCCATTGAGTCCTTTTTCAAAAGATGTATCAGAGTTAAGAGAAGCTGCAAACCAATCACAGATTAATTCTACTAAATCGATGATCGTCATGCCCTTCATTCCATTTTCAAAATGCTCTGGGTGATGACGGTTTTCTTTATAGTGATGATCTAAGCATGCCGCTTTCATATCTTCTCTGATTTTCTCATATTCTGGAGAACCATACTTAGCTGTTTTGAGAAGTGGAATAAACTTATCATATCCTTGCTTCTCCGGTGCTACCAACTTCGAATCATCATGTCTAACGGCACGTTCTGCTAACTCTGAAATAATGAAGAGATTCATTAATGTTTCAACATGAGCTTTGTGCCATACAGAATGATGAATAGAGTCAAAATTTTCTTCCATTACGATTATTTTCCTTTCTACTACTATTATTTTTATTTTCTTGCTGTTTTACCAGCTCTATTTTATACCCGTCAATTTCAGTGATAGCGCTACTGACCATGACTGATGTATAATTTACCGATGGGTGATTCTTTCTCCAAGAAGACTCTGCTTCTGAAGAAGACTCCGCCACTACGAGATATTCATCTCTTTCTACCATGTCGCTAAATACAACTACCCTATAAATACTAATCATGATCATCCCCTCTTCTTTGTTATAATATGTGAAGTTTCTCTCTCATATTATCCTATACCATAAATATTATTTATACGTTCTTCAGATGGTTAAATAATATACATTTATCTAAAGGATGGTGATTTTATATGATGGATATCTCACTTGATGGATTACTAGTTATTCCAGTAGTTATCATCTGTTTCTTAGTAGGATTTGTTGTTAAAAACTACACAAAGGTTCCTAACAGATTTATTCCACTTATCAGCATGATCATGGGTGTTATAATCAATGTAATTACAACTGTAGCAGATAAAGAAGCTGCGATGAATCTCATGACATTTATTGCTGGCGCAGTAAGTGGTTTAGCATCAACAGGGTCATATGAGTTAATAAAGAATTCGTTACATGTACAGGACACAGAAAAACCTACGCAAGTAACAGACGACATTGAAGTTTCTGATGAAGAAGCTAAAATTGATGATACCGAATAAATGACATAGAATCCTAAATAGGAAATGAAGAGTATGCCAAGTATGGCATACTCTTCATTTCTACGTTCCGTATAGTTTGTATGTTCCTTAGTATATTATCTCGGTAATATAAACAAAGAAAAAGACCAACGCAAGTCTATAAACTGTACTAACTTTTAGGAGGAACTTATTATGAAAAATAATGGAATCAAAATAGCTGAAACAGTACTTAGTGTTATGGCAACAGATGCAGATCCAATGATCTCAGCATTAGCATTCGTATGGGAACCATTACAGGGAATGCCTTGTATGGACGTCCTCGATCAGATCGGAGCAATGGAAAGAGTTTTAGGCTTTAAGTGTGTACGCTTTGAAGATGACACATACTTAATGATATTCGACCTTGCTTACGAAAGATTCATGGATGAACTGAAAAAGCATATCATTGAAATAAACGAAATGGCTATCTGCTGTGCATAATAGTACTACAGCGAAAAACACAACGTCTTGATCTCAGGATCTTGACGTTGTGTTTTTTCTCCTTATTTTATGTACACGTAAGGAAATCTGTTTCTGTATCTAATGAACTCATATGATACATGCTGAGATGCATCATATTTCATTTCACTTTTATAGCACCATTCCCAGTTTGCTCCCGCATCTATATCTGGGAAGAAGCTATCTGCTTGTTTCTCATATCCTTTATCTGGATATATTTTTGTAATGAATAGCTGATCGCAATATGGGAGAAGTTCTTTATATAAAGATGCTCCCCCGATTAATATTGAATCACTTATTTTATATTTATAAGTCTCTTCTTTCATTTCTTGTATAGAATGGACTACTGTAGCACCTTCTACTTTGTAATCTGGATCTGTAGTTAAGATTACATTATGACGGTGTGGTAATGGTTTTTTATTAGGAAGACTTTCAAATGTTTTTCTTCCCATAATAACACATTTTCCTAACGTCATTGCTTTGAAGTACTGCATGTCCTCTTTGATATGGTAAAGAAGTTCCCCGTCTTTACCAATTCCCCAGTTATTGTCTACTGCAACAATTAAATTCATTTTTCACCCAATCCTTTCATCATATTATACCGCCACAGGGATATTTTTTATCTGTGGTCCAGCTTTATAGTTTTCAACTTTCATTGATTCTATTGTGAACTTATAGAAGTCCTTAATATCAGGATCAAAAGTTACCGTAGGAGCATCATAGGATTCTCTTGAGATCAACTCCTTAATTATATCAACATGTCTGTCATAGATATGAGCATCTGCTATCATATGTACCAATTCCCCAGGCACCATATCAGAAACCTGAGCAACCATCATTAGTAACATGGCATACTGCGCTACATTCCAGTTATTTGCTACTAGTACATCCTGACTTCTCTGGTTTAATAAGAGATTAAGTACTAACTTATCTCCACCTTCATCTGTTACATTAAAAGTACAAGAATAAGCACATGGATGTAAATGCATCTCATAGAGATGCTGGAAGTCATACATATTTGTCATTATTCTTCTGGAGAATGGAGTATGTTTTAAGTCATAAAGCACTGCATCCATCTGATTCATTACACTAGGAACTTTGATAGTTCCTATCTTATCGAAATGATGGATGTAGGTATCTTTGATTACAGCACCATATGCATGACCAATAGAACCAGACTCATCTGCCCACTCATCCCAGATATGGGAATTTAAATCATTTACATTAGAAGATTTCTTCTGATATATCCAGAAGATTTCATCCAATGCGCTTTTAAGAGGAGTAGGACGAAATGTGAGTGCTGGGAATTCTTTTCTCAAATCATAACGATTGCATACACCAAATTTTTTAATAGTATATGCTTTCTCTCCTGTATCAGGCCATTCGGGTCTGACTTTCTGTCCTTGTGTATTTGTACCGTTTTCAATTATGTCTTCACACATGGACTTAAAAATGCTGTCTGCTAAACTCAAATAAATCATTCCTTTCACTTTATATTTTTTTATCGATAATAGATTGCAGCTCCGGGGTTCGAACCCGGGATAACGGAGTCAAAGTCCGTTGCCTTACCACTTGGCCAAGCCGCAGTATTAAAAAAATATCATTATTAAAACGTTTTAGTAATGAAAAAATATATTGATAAATTAGTGAAAGGAAGTTATAATTCATGAAGTACTTATCAAATGCATTTTCAATCCAGATGCTTACAGGAGCATCTAACACAGTCAAGTTTGAAGAGATTCAGCCAGCTGATATCGACCAGACAGATCTTACATCAGTACTCGGTCACGCTGATATCGCTAGCGTAGTCTCAAACGTACTCGGAAAAGAGTACCCAGTTAACCGTGTGTCAAACACATTAGTTCAGGGTGATGAAATGTACGTAGCACAGCTCATCGGAGGAAGACTCCCAGAAGGTGCAGTTTCATTACCGGAAGGATTTAGCATTAAGTGGTTTAAGGTAACCATCATAGGCTAAGTTAAATATCCCAGTACGCTGTCATATGTGTACTGGGATATTTTATATGTAAAAACGTTAGATGAATGAAATTGTATTTTTCATTCATCTAACGTAAAATTGTCGCACATTAATTATTTCCTACTTCCTACAAAGTCTTTTTTAGGTGCTATAATTACACCCGTTCGTATAAGTGCTATAAATTGTGTTTTTGTCATATTGATATTTTCAATAGTACTGTTTTTCTCTAGTAACATATCTCCTATGAGATATTCTTCATCTTCTTCGTTTGAATCGAAGATGTAATATGATAATAATTTTTCCATAGCAGTCTTGTATTGCTCGCTTCTGCTATGGTTTCTATGTTCCGAAATGATGTTAGAGTATCTTATAACATCATTTGCATATTCCCCGAAAGAAAACTTGAGTCTGTCAATATCAATCATCCCTATCATTTTTCATATTCTCCTTTGTGTAAGTTGTAATCTTTGCGGTAGATTTAACCGGTTCTTCATCATATACATATTTTTTACATGTGTTATTAAATGCCAGTTGAATACTCATTATATTTCCATTTGGATTCATAGTAGGCTCACAGCATTTAAAATTTCCCCCACCAACTCTGTGCATATGAATACAATTAACACAGGATGGCTTATGACATATATTGCCAACATTCATATTTCCATCATCTCCCTTATTATCAAATTTATCTTATAGTTAGCCTCATAATAAATATATATCCAGAATACCTATCACAGGAGGAATAGGTATTCTGGATATTTGTAAATGAGCTGATTAGCCAATTATGATGTTAATATCTTTTTCTGTTACAGGGAGGCAATAGCCTTCGTAAAGATCAATACCGATAATAACTCTATCGGAGAGAACCGCTTTAATGAGATATACATTTCTATATGCGAACTCTGGAATTGGAAGACCAACGACAGTTTCCTTACAGCTTTCCTTGAGAGTAACCTTTGTTCTACCAATGATTAACTCTGGTTCATTCTTAGCTGGTACTGCCTTTGCAGGCGCAGCTTCCTTCTTAGGAGCTTCAACTGTCTTAGCTGGTTCAGCCACAGGAGTTTCCTTTACAACAGCTTTTTCTTCAGTTTCTACAACTGGTGCCTCTGTAGCAGGAGTTGTTTTTTCTGTATTCTTTGCCATCGGTGTAGCACCGCCTTTCTTTAAAAGAATAAGTTTAGTTTATCTTATTGTTTTCATCATTATCTCGATTATCATCATCTGGTTCAGCATGAAATACTGCCGAGATAATAGAGCCTAATGATACTACCATAAGTGCTAACGCTAACAGTATAACTGAAATTTCAAATACCACCAATAAACACCTCTTTTATAATTAGAATGTGAATCTATATCCTTTCTCTATAGCATCTGAAGAACCTGAATCTAAGAATCCGGCTCTCATAAGATTTTGGATACACATCTTGGCTTCTTTCTTTTTCATATGAGTAATTTTTGCAATAGACTTAATATCTATCTTTTTAAAATTACATGGGTCGGTGAGGGCATAATTCTGGTTAAATCTCCAACCCTCTAATTCTGTGAGTAATAC
>Ga0310786_10003083_pt1 | contig 24566 bp, 16 predicted proteins | sample AusTroGonzalo_MG_FD_203881 | JGI IMG/M metagenome (GOLD analysis project Ga0310786, IMG submission 203881) | Bovine rumen microbial communities from tropical cattle in Woodstock, Queensland, Australia - Gonzalo_03 (v2) (version 2) | ecosystem: Host-associated > Mammals > Digestive system >...
GCGCCTTCGCCCTTGGCCAGAACTTCGTCAAACGTGATCTTCGCGCCGACTTCGCCTTCAATGCGTTCGACGGCAACGACGTCCTGTTCCTGGACTTTCAGCTGTTTGCCGCCGGTTTTGATTACTGCGTACATGTCTTTTCTCCGGGTTTCGGTTGTATGTGTATGCGTTTTTTGACTAAAAATAAACGATTTAATATAACGCCATTTTCCAAATCTTCAAATCGTTTTCCTCATTTTTTCCGAAAAATGGGGCTTTCCGGACCGTTTTTCCCGTTTTTCCGCTTGTCCGCGGGAACGGAAGAAGACGGTTTTGAAGATTTCCGGGGCGTCCTTTCCCGCGGGATCAGAGGCAGGAAGCCGCGAACTCCACGGCGTTCTCGAAGATCACGCGGCCTTCGCCCCATTCGGGGAGCTTGCCTTCGAGTTTCTGTTTCTGCCAGTCGGGGGCATTGAACGGGGACAGGAACGCCTCCGGGTGCGGCATGAGGCCGAAAATGCGGCCGCTCTCGTCGCAGATGCCCGCGATGTCGTTCAGCGAGCCGTTCGGGTTCTCCGGGAATCCCTTGGCGGGGGTGCCGTCGGCGGCGCAGTAGCGGACCGCGGCGAGGTGGCCGGATTCGATGCGGGCCAGCACGTCGGGATCGGCGACGAATTTGCCTTCGCCGTGGCGGATGGGCATGCGGATCACGTCGATGCCGCGCGTGAAGACGCACGGGGATTCAGGGTCGGCCTTCAGCGTGATCCAGTCGTCGCGGAAGACGCCGCTGTCGTTCTCGGTCAGCGCCGCCTGCTGCGTGAGGTACTGGCCGTCCAGCGCGGGCGCGAGACCCAGGCGAGTGAGCGTCTGGAATCCGTTGCAGATGCCGATCACGAGCTTGCCGTCGGCCACGAACTTCCGCAGGTCATCCGTCAGCTTGAATTTCAGTTTGTTCGCGAAGACCGTGCCGGACCCGAGGTGGTCGCCGAACGAGAACCCGCCGATCAGGGCGAGGATATGGAATTCGCCGAGCGTGCGTTTCCCGGCCAGAAGATCGTTCAGATGGACCTGTTCCGCGGTGGCGCCGCAGGAGGCGAAGGCCGCCGCCGTCTCTTTTTCGCAGTTCAACCCTGCGCCGGTGATGATCAGTACCTTGACTTGTTCGCGTTTACGCATGTCTGCCGCCTTTCGATCGTGATATTATGAAAAAAACAGTACCTTATAATTTACATTCTTTCCCCGGAAAAGCAAGTCCGCGGACAAAGGTTTCTTGGTGTTGTCGGGCAATTCCGGGAAAAAAGAGGGATGATTCTTGAAAACGGGACTGCCCGGGGGTATAGTAACAAAACACCTTTTCGCAAAAAACAGCCATCAGGAGCCAGTTTTCCCATGATCTCACGCAGACGCCTCGCCTTCCCGCTTTTCGGTCTTTTCTTCGCCGCACAGGCGTTCGCGCAGGGCGGGGCAGCCGCGCCTCAGAAGGATGCCCCCGCGTCAACGCCGCATTGGACCTGCGGCACAGAGCCGGCAACCGATGTCAAGGCTCAGGTCGAGGCTCCGGCATCCGTGCCGCAGTGGGGCATGTTCGAGGTGAAGATCACCGGCTTTCCCGGTGACCCGGAAAGAATCGAAGGTTGCATCATGCGCGGCGATGTGATCGACAGCATCGCCGAGGGATTCCGCGATGGCGATCAATGGCGCATACGGTTCATGCCGAGGATGATGGGAAAATACAGATTCTCAATCGGCCCGGTCGTCGACTTCCGGGATGGCTCCGAGAATGAAGAGGAGCAGTGGTACCTCTGGGGCAGCTTCGAGGTGACGGAACCGGAGCCCGGCATGCACGGCCCGGTCCACGTTGCGAAAAAACACCATTTCGTCCACGAGGACGGCACGCCGTTCTATCCGGTCGGCACCACATGCTATGCCTGGCTGAACCAGCCGGAGCCCGTGCGAAAGCAGACCATCGAAACGCTGTCCAAGGGCTACTTCAACAAGATCCGGTTCTGCATCTTCCCGAAGCACTATGTCTTCAACGAGAAAGAACCCGACCTGTACCCGTTCCTGCTGAAGGAGGGCAGCGAGAAGGAATACGACTGGGACTACACGCGGCCGAATCCGGCGTATTTCGCGCGCATCGACGAGGCGGTCGAGACGCTCGGCAAGCTCGGGATCGAATGCGACCTGATCCTGTTCCACCCCTACGACAAATGGGGATTCAGCAACATGCCCGCCGAGGCGAACGACTTCTACCTGACCTACATGGCGGCCCGCTACAGCGCATACGCGAACGTCTGGTGGAGCTTCGCCAACGAATACGACATCCTGAAGGACAAGACCATCGACGACTGGGAACATTACGCCGCGCTCATTCAGGAAAAGGACCCGTACAACCATCTGCGCAGCATCCACAACTGCGTGCCGTTCTACGACTACACGAAGCCGTGGATCACGCATTGCAGCATCCAGAGGCAGGATTTCTACGTCTGCGCCGAGCTGACCGACCAGTACCTCCGCAAATACGACAAGCCGGTCGTGCTGGACGAAATCCAGTACGAGGGCGACATCCCGTACATGTGGGGCAACATCGCCGGGCCGGAGCTCGTGCGGCGGTTCTGGGAAGCCACGGTCCGCGGCGGCTACGCCACGCACGGCGAGACCTACGTCGGGCACGATGACATCCTGTGGTGGAGCCACGGCGGCAAACTCTGGGGCGACAGTGCGCCGCGCCTGATATTCCTGAAGGAAATCCTGTACCAGACGCCCGGGCTCGGGCTGTGCCGCACCACGCAGGAATGGGACGACCTCGCAGCCTGCGCCGAAGACAACCCCAATTATCTGCTCTTCTACTTCGGGCGCAACCGGCCGAAATACCGCGACTTCAACAAGCTCGACCCGGACGCGTCCTATCATGTGGAAGTGATCGACACGTGGAACATGACCATCGACGACCGCGGGATCATGAAAGGACGGTTCCACCTCGACCTCCCCGGAAAGGAATTCACCGCGATCCGCGTGAGGAAAGTGAAGAGCAAATGAGGCGCAACTCGGCTTGAATACGATTCGAAGCAACATAACATACATGGAGACAAACATGAACTTCTACGACAAACTCCGCGCCGCCTGGCGCACGAACAACTCGCTGGTATGCGTCGGGCTTGACCCCGATCCCGCCAAACTCCCCGCCTGCGTCCGCGGCCTCGATAAGCCCGTGTTCGCGTTCAACAAGGCCATCATCGACGCCACGAAGGACCTGGTCTGCGCGTACAAGCCGCAGGCCGCGTGCTACGCCGCGCAGGACGCCGACGACCAGCTCGCCGAAACCATCCGCTACATCCACGAGGCCGCGCCGTCCGTGCCCGTCATCCTGGACGCCAAGCGCGCGGACATCGGCAACACCACGCGCATGTACGCCGCCGAGGCGTTCGAGCGCTATCAGGCCGACGCCGTGACCGTGAACCCGTACATGGGCATGGACGCGATCAAGCCGTTCCTGGACTGCGCCGACAAGGGCGTCGTGGTCCTGTGCCGCACCTCGAACGGCGGCGCGAAGGAGATCCAGGAGCTCGTGCTCCAGAACGGCGAACTGCTCTACCAGTATCTCGCCGAACGCATTTCCACCGTGTGGAACTACAACCACAACGTCCTGCTCGTGACGGGCGCCACCTGTCCCGCCGAGCTCGGCGAAATCCGCAAGCGCGTCGGCGACTCCGTGGCGCTGCTTGTGCCCGGGATCGGCGCGCAGGGCGGCGACCTGGAGGGCGTGCTCCGAAACGGCCTGACCGCGGACAAGACCGGCCTGGTCATCAACTCCTCGCGCGGGATCATCTTCGCCTCGAACGGCGAGGACTTCGCCGAGGCGGCCCGCCGCGAAGCGCTGAAGCTCCGCGACGCGATCAACGCCTTCCGCGGCTGAATAAGCCTGTTCTGGCAAACAAAACAACACAATCAAAACCACCAGCTGAGCTGGTGGTATGCACTGCGCCTAGAAGGCGATAGTACTGGCGACCCGACACGGGCCCTGAATGGACTGCCAGTCACATTCCCTCCACGAGCCGCCGCTCAAGCGGCTCGTGGGTTTCTCTTGTTGTTATGAACGCGAATCAGGTCTAGGAGATTCTTTCTTCTAGACCCCTTTTCTGCCTTAGGTGGTCTTGCTGCCCACGGGTCTACATACTCTCGGAAGGTCATTTGTTCGTTCGCCTCATCCTCGTCCGGTTGATGGCGAATGTACTCCTCTATTGCTCTTTTGTTCGCCCCTACCGTACTCACAAAGTACCCTCGGCACCAGAAGTGACGGTTCCCGTATTTGTACTTCAGGTTCGTGTGGCGGTCAAGTATCATCAGGGAACTTTTCCCCTTCAGATACCCCACAAATTGGGATGCGCTCAAGTTTGGGGGGAATGCTCACCAGCATGTGGATGTGATCCGAACACGCTTCCGCTTCCAGTATCTCCACTTTCTTCTGCTCACACAATGTCCGAAGGATCTTGCCGATGCTCGCTTTGATCTTCCCATACACCACTTGCCTTCGAAATTTCGGGGCAAATACAATATGGTACTTGCAATTCCATCGTGTGTGTGATAAACTATCTGTGTTGTCTTTTGTCATTGCTGCGCCTCTTGGTTTACTTTGGGCTTTGACTGGCGGTCAAGCTTAATGTGCTCCAAGAGGCTTTTCTGCGCAACTTGAATCTAAAGATTTCTTCCTTCTTACCGGCTGAGCCGGTAGTTTTTTTGACCTGAAGGTGTATAAAAAAGGACGGAGACCATTGAAAGTCTCCGTCCGGAAGGACAGGGGAAATGTCCGATGCGCTTATGCCGGCTGTGCGCCGTCCGGCGCGGCTCCGGCCGCTTCGGCCTTCTTCTGCTTCTTGAGCGCCTTCTTTTCGCGGACATGTTCGCGCCAGCCTTCCCATCCGGCGTAGAACGCGGGGATGAAGAAGAGGGTGATGAGCGTGGAGCTGGTGAGGCCGCCGATCACGGCGCGGGCAAGGGGCGCCTGGGATTCGCCGCCTTCGCCGAGGCCCAGTGCGAGCGGGATGAGGCCGAGCACGGTGGTGAGCGTGGTCATCAGGATGGGGCGCAGACGGCGGCGTCCGGTTTCGCGGACAGCGATCGCCAGCGGGAGCTTGTCGCGGCGGCGCAGGAGGTTTGCCGTATCGACGAGCAGGATGGCGTTGTTCACCACGATTCCGGCGAGCATGACGCATCCGATGAAGGACTGGATGTTGAAGGTGGTGTAGGTGAGGAAGAGCATCAGGATGACGCCGATGGCCGCGAGGGGCACGGAGAACATGACGATCAGCGGGTCGATCAGGGATTCGAACTGGCACGCCATGACCATGTAGACCAGGACAAGGGCGAGCGCGAAGGCCATTCCGAGTTCGTGGAACGTTTCCTGCTGGTCCTCGTAGTCGCCGGAGAACGAGATGGTGAAGTCGGCGGGCAGCGGGTAGAGCGACTTGATCTTCTCCTGCATCTCTTCGACGGCGGACCCGAGGTCGCGGTCGTAGAGGTTGGCGGAGACGGTCAGGTTGCGCTGCTGGTTCTTGCGTTCGATGGTGACGGGGCCGAGGACCTTTTCGGTGGTGAGGAAGTTGCGGAGCGCGACGTTCTCGCCGTCGCCGTTGCGGACGGTGAGGTCGAGCAGGGAATCCGTGCTCATGTACTTGGCGTCCTTGACCTTCACGAGGATCTTGTACTCGTAGCCGTTTTCGCGGAAGTAGTTGGCCTGGGTTCCGGCGAGGCCGAGGCGGAGGCAGTTCGCGATGGTGTTCACGTCCACCTTCATCTTGCCGGCCTTTTCACGGTCGATGATCACGCGGTTCTCCGGCATGCCGATGTCGCGGGAGAGCTTGGCGTCGGTCACGCCCTCGACCGTGAGGCAGAGCGCCTGCACGCGGCGGGCGAGGTCTTCGGCGGTCTCGAAATCGTAGCCGCGGATGTCGATCTGGATGGCGTCGCCGCCCGCGCCGCGTCCGCCCATGAAGGACTGCGCAGAGCGCACGCGGAAGATGGTGCCGGGGAGCTTGTTGAGCTTCTTGCCGAGGCGCGCCGCGATGTCTTCGATGCCCTCGCTGCGTTCTGTCCTCGGGACGAGCTTCAGGTTGTAGTTGGCCTTATGTCCGCCGGAGGAGTTCCAGGTGGACGCGCCGGCGGAGGAGGTCCAGTGCTTGAGGCCGGGGACTTCCGAGCGGATGATCTGCTCGGTGGCGATGACGGTCTCGTTCACGAACTCGGGGCCGGTGCCGACGGCGTCCTCCATATTGATGCGGAGCTGTCCTTCGTCGGTCTTCGGCATGAGCTCGGTGCCGATGAGGGGCGCGATCACGAAGCAGAAGGAGAGGACGCCTACGCTGAAGATGATGGTGATGAGCTTGTGGCGCAGGACGGAGTCGAGCGCATCGGCGTAGTAGTCGGCGAGGGCGTCGAAGCCCTTCTTCGAGATCCTGGCGAACCAGGAGATGAAGCCGGTCTTCTTGGATTCGCTTTCGGTAAGCATCTGGCCGCAGAGCATGGGCACGATGGTGAGGGCGGAGACGAGCGAGCAGAGCAGGGCGAACGCGATCACGTACGCGAGCTGCTTGAACATGACGCCCGCCATGCCCTTCATGAAGACCATGGGCAGGAAGACCGCGACGGTGGTGAGCGTACTGGAGATAAGGGCGCTGGTGACTTCGCTGGCGCCCTGCTTGGCGGCTTCGGCGCGCGGCATGCCGCCGTCATGCAGTCGTACGGTATTCTCAAGCACCACGATGGAGTTGTCCACGAGCATGCCAACGCCGAGTGCGAGACCGCCGAGCGTCATGATGTTCAGCGTGAATCCGCAGAAGTAGATGAGCGCGAAGGTGGCGACGATGGACAGCGGGATGCTGATGGCGATGATGAGCGTACTGCGGATGTTGCAGAGGAATACGAAGAGGATCAGGATGGCGAGGAGGCCGCCGGAGACGGCGGTGCTCGACACGTTGTTGATCGACCGCTGGATGTATTCGGATTCGTCGGTGACGGGTACGATGTTGAAGCTGCCGGCAAGTTCATCGTTGATCTTCTCAAGTTCTTTGCGGACTTCCTTTGCCACGCCGACAGTGTTGGAGCCGGACTGCTTGTAGACCTCAATATAGATACCGGGCTTGCCGTTGATGCGGACATAGCGCGTAGCTTCCTCGTGGGTGTCGACCACTTCCGCGACGTCGCGGATGCAGATCGCGGAGCCGTCGGGACCGACCGTGAGGAAGAGGTTGCGGATCTCGTCGAGGTTGCTGAACGTGCCGATGGTGCGGAGGCGGACGTCAAGCGTGCCGGATTTCTGGTTGCCGGCGGGGGTGGTGACGTTCGCGCTGCGGAGCTTGTTCAGGATGTCGGTGAGCGGGATGCGGAGCAGCTTGGCCTTGTCGACGTCGAGCAGGACGTGGATTTCGCGGTCGTAGCCGCCGCTGACGTTGGCGCTGGCGACGCCTTCGACGCGCTCGAAGCGGTAGACGACGCTGTCTTCGAGGTATTTCTTTGCCTTCGTCAGGTCCATGTCCGTGCTCACGCCCAGGCGCATGATCGGCATGGATGCGGAGTTGAAGCGGATGAGCATCGGGCGGTCGACGTCATCGGGCAGCATTTTCAGCGCGCGGTCGATGCGGTCGCGGATGTCGGAGATGGCATTGTCGAGGTTGGTGCCCCAGGTGAAACGCACGATGACGGAGCTGGTCTCCTCGGAACTGATGGAGGTGATCTCCTCAATGCCGGTAACGGCGCTGATCTGGCGTTCGATCGGGCGCGTAATAAGCTCCTCGACTTCTTGCGGGGAGGCGTCGTCGTAGAACGTGGTGATGGAACATGCCGGGAAGTCGATTTCCGGGAAGAGGTCGACGGGCAGATATTTCAGCGAGATGCCGCCCAGCACCAAGGTGATGCAGGCGAACATCGAGATGAAAATCGGACGCGAGACGGAAAAGTCTGCTAACTTCATTGTGCTTTGTCTCCGGATTCGGCGGGAACGGCCTGCTGCTGTCCGGCGGCTTGCTGCTGTTCCGTTTGTTTTGCTTCGGCGGCCAGGTTTTCGGCCATGTGCAGACGGCTGAGCTGGGAGACCTCGACGCTCTTGCCGGTTTCAAGCATGTGGTTGCCGACGGTCACGATCAGGTCGTTGTCCTTGAACACGGGCGAAGTGATCTCCACGCGGGTGCGGGTCTCAAGTCCGGTCTGGACCGGGACGAACTTCGCGGTCTGGTCGGACGGGTCGATCGTAAAGACGCCGCGCTGATCGTTCCGGGAGAGGATGGCATTCGGCGGGATGGCCTGTGTATTCCTGTGTTCGGAGAGGACGATGCGCACGCGTACGAACATGCCGGGGCGGAGGCGGAAATCCGTATTCGGGATGGAGAGGATGGCGACTACGGTGCGGGTGCTTTCGGCGAGCTCGTTGGAGATCATCTCCACCGTGCCTTCGAACGCGACGCCGGGGTAGGCGTCGGTGGTGACCTCGGCCCTCTGTCCGACCTGAAGGAAACGGAAGTCGCGCTCGATGATCGGGATCCTCGCCTTGATTCGGTCGATCTCGATGATCTTCAGAATGGGCTTGCCGGGGGAGACGAGAGAACCTTCGTCAACGTAGCGGTCGCCGACGTGGCGGATGTCGGACCCGGTGTTCCATTCGGCGAAGATGCGGGTGTCGTCGAGTTTGACCTTGGCGGCGGCGAGGCGTGCCTCGCAGTTCTGAATATTGGCCTCGCTTTGGATGAGCGCGGCTTCCTGGACCTTCATGGCGCTTTCGGCATTTTCGAACTCGGAATCGCTGGTGGCGTTGCGGTCGAGGAGGAGTTTCAAACGGTCATACTGGGATTTGCGGAGCTTGAGGAGGGCTTTCACTTCGACATCCTTGGCCTTCGCGACTTCGAGTTCGGCCTGCGCCTGACGGACGGCCTGGTCGTAGTTGGAGTCGTCGAGCTGGGCGATAAGGTCGCCCTTCTTGATCTTGTCGCCGATGTCGAACTTCAGGGAGACGAGCTTGGCGGAGACTTCCGGGTCGATATCGAAGGAGCTCCATGCCTGCGTGGTGCCGGAGTAGACGCGTTCGTCCAGCATGGTGATGTGTTCGGCTTTGACCACGTTCACGACGATGGCGTCTTCGGGGCGTTTCTGCGCCTTTCTTTCCTCCTCTTTCAAGGACTCCTGGTAGCGCTGCCAGGCGAAAACGGCGATAGCCGCGAATGCAGCGATGAGTGCCAGCAGAACGATTTTTTTGCCCATTTATAATTTCTCCAAAAGGTTTGGTTTTATTTTTAATTTTGATGTGCGAATTATAAATTAGCACAACTTTTGAAAAAATCAAGTCTTTCCTGAAACAATGTTGATCTTTCCTCTATGAAATGGAATAAAAATGTCAAGTCCTCCTTGACTTTTTTCTGTCATGATGCTATTTTTTTACGATTCGTTCAACCCGTTTTGACAACAGATGAAGGAGAATAAACGTGGATTCCAACTCCATTAGTGTAACGCCCCAGGCGCAGGGATTTGCCAAAGATATTTCCGTAGCACCTGCTGCGGAGCCCCAGAATGCTCCGAACATTACCCAGAAAGGGCCGGAGCCGCAGCCGATTTCCCAGGCGACGGGCGCGCCCGACCTGGCGCCCGGACAGAAGCCCGATCCGAAGAAACAGCCGTCGATCTACGGCGAGATCCCGCAGATCCCGGTCCTCGACGCGGTCGAAGGCATCAAGTTCGACTTCAACCACGGCATCCGCATCCTCTTCCCGCAGAACGGCAAGAACTACCATGTGACGTTCACGGACATCGACACCGGCATCATCCTGTACAGTGCGGACACCGTGCCGGGCGCGTTCATCACCAGCGTGAAGAAGTTCTTCATCCGGTTCCGCCTGATTATCCACGACAAGGGAAATGACAAGCCGATCTTCACGCACGACTTCGACGCAACGGACAAGGAAGTCATGATCCAGCTCCCCGTCGGCACCATCGGCGACAGCATCGGCTGGTTCAGCTATGTGGAGCGTTTCCAGCTGAAGCATAAATGCAAGCTCGTCTGCGTGATGACCCCGTGGATCGCCGACATCTTCAAGAAGCAGTACCCGAACATCACGTTCATCACCACCGAGGAGACCAAGACGCACCGTCCGTATGCTTCCTACTACATGGGGCTTTTCTTCCGCGGCGACGTGGACAACCAGCCGATCGACTTCCGCTACATCGGTCTGCACCGCACCGCGGGCTACATCCTCGGCCTCGAAGACACCTCCGACATCCCGCCGCGCGTGGACCTCTCCGCTCCGCGGAAGATCAAGGAAAAGTATGTGTGCGTCGCGGCGCAATCCAGCTCCCAGGCCAAATACTGGAACAACCCCTTCGGCTGGATCACGCTCGTGCAGTTCCTGAAGGACAACGGCTACCGCGTACTCTGCATCGACAAGGAGAAGGTGCATGGAATCGGCCTGAACTGGAACTACATTCCCTACGGCACCGAGGATTTCACCGGCGACATTCCGCTTCAGGAACGCATCAACCTCATCAAGGATGCCGATTTCTTCGTCGGTCTCTCCAGCGGCCTCTCCTGGCTCGCCTGGACCTGCAAGGTGCCGGTCGTGATGATCTCCGGCTTCACGCACCCGACCAACGAGTTTGCGACGCCGTACCGCATCATCAACTACCACACCTGCCACTCCTGCTGGAACGACATGCGCGAGAACTTCGATCACTATGATTTCCTCTGGTGCCCGCGCCATAAGGGGACCGACCGCCATTTCGAGTGTACCCGCCTTATCTCCGCGGAGCAGGTCATCAACACCATCAAGAAGATCCCGACGTTCCGGCCCTCCGAAAAGCCGAAGGATGAAAAGGCCGCCAGCGACAACGCGACCGGTCGCGACCCGAAGGAAGGCAAGCACAAGAAATAATCGTCCGCGCTTCCTGAGCACTCCGGCATGATTTCGCCCGGTTCTGCTTCTGTGGAGATCGATCCTGTGCTGCAGCGAAGCCCGGCACTGCTCAGGAGGCTTTGCCTCTCCGGCCAGTCCCGCGTCCCGGGATGACGCCGGAGATTGTTTTTTAGCTGAAAAGGATACTGTACATGGCTCACTTTTTCGAAGCCGCGATGCTGGTCTGCTTCGGCGCCAGCTGGCCGTTTGCCATCATCAAGACCGTCCGCGCGAAGAATCCCGCCGGCAAGAGCTATCTGTTCGCCACGCTGGTCATCATCGGATATGTTGCCGGATGCACGGCACGGTTCATGCGGGAAGGCGCGGACGGAGTATTTTTCCTGTATATTTTCGACATGCTGATGGTCGGGACGGATACGGCGCTGTGCCTGTATTATAAACGGCGCAACGAACGTAACGCCCCGGCGTGACCTCTGCCTTTGTCGTTCTTCCTGAGAAAGACGCTGTTTTTTTTATTTGACAAAGCAGCGTTTGCGGGATATAGTATTGACAAATAATCAGAACCGCATCTGCCGTTTGTTTTCGGACGGACCGGATCAGGCCTTTTCAGGAGTGTTTCACCCATGACTGGACGACTTTATTCTACTCTTCCCGCTCTGCTTTTGGTCAGTTTTCTTTCCGTCGGGATCCAGACCCTGCAGGCTCTGGACGCCGACCCCGTTCTGCTTGACACGCCGGACAAAAAGCCGTTTGTGATGACGGTGATGGGAGTGCGGAAAGCGTTTCCTGTTGCCGCCGACGTCATCCGCGTGGAAATCGGAGCGGCATCCAATACCGGACCGCTCAAAGAACTCGGTACTTACCGCATCGTCAGCGAGGACGACCCGGAGTATGCCTACGAGAAGTTTGTCCAGCCATCGGATGTGACGATCCTGAACAACTACAGCGTGACGGAGCTTTCCGTGCCGAGCGGTTTCAAGGCGGAATCCAGACCCGCGAATATCACGGAATTCAAGCGCGAAACGGTCGACCTGAAATTGCATGCGCCCATGCTGCCCGGCAAGACCTATGCGGTCATCACGCACGGGCGCGGCTCGGATGTGTTATCCGCCGCACGCGCCGCATATCAGTTCCGGTTCGACGCCGCGGCTCTTGCAAACGTGCCGGATATTGATCATAAACCGGAACTCATGACGCTGACGGCGCTTGGCCTTCGCGGACTTGACAGCGTGGGAAATGGGATCATCCGGCTTGAGTTTGGCCCGACCTTCTTCTGTCAGGAGGGGTATCTTCTGAAACACTACCATGTTTCGATCAACGGTGCGCCGGTTACGGTCAAGGCCATGGGGCGCCGGAGCCAGATCGATCTGTACCGCCCTGTCGGTTGGCCGTATTCCGTCATCATGCAGCATGAAGTCTTCCTGCAGCTGGACCGCGTGCTTGCGGAGGGCGACCGGCTCCGTGTCGAGGTCGATCCCGCTGTCGTTTCCGGCGCCAACGCTGCGGAAATGGTGTTTTCGGACAAACGGTCGTTCTCCTGTGCGATCAAGGTCAATCAGGTCGGTTACATCACGTCTGCGATCAAGACGGCGGAGATCGGGCGCTGGCTCGGGTCATTCCCGGACGAGGCCGCGATCCTGGCGACATCCGGCGAGCTGGAGCATTTCCGCGATATTTCCGCGGAGGAGATCTTCTTCGGCGCGTCCAAGGGCGAAAAGGATGACAAGGAGAATAAGGAAACGGCGGAGAAAGACGCCGCATCGAATAAAACGGAATCCGTCAAATCCGGGACCGCATCGGCCGCGGCGCACGAATATGCGAAATCCTCGCTCAAGTACAGTGCTCCGCCGCCGTTTGAGATCCGCGATGCCCGTACGGACAAGGTCGTTTTCTCCGGACAAAGCAAACTCTCCAATCCGGGAAACCGCTCGGAGGGCAGGGCGCAGTATTCCGGCGAGAACGTCTATGAGATTGATTTTACGTCGTTCAAGACGCCGGGGCGCTATTATATCGCCGTCCCCGGCACTGGCCGCAGTTTCGAGTTTTCTATTGCCTCCGATGTATATGACGAAGCGTTCCAGACGGCTGCATACGGCCTTTTTGCCCAGCGGTGCGGCATCGCCCTTGAGCCTCCGTATTCGGACTGGCGCCGCATCGCGTGCCACGATCATGGAATCCAGCTGACTTCGCAGAAGCGGATGGACGGAGGCGGATTCATTGATGCGAAAAAAGCCCTTTTCGAAAAGAATCCTTCGCCTGATGTGGCGACACGTCCCGCGATCCATGCCGGCCCCGGGCTTATCGCGTATTTCCCGTTCAACGGATCCGCAGTGAATGCCGTATCCGGGGGCATGATGCTTTCCCCGGCGAAAGGGACGGAGCAGTTGTTCAAGGTCCTGCCGAATCTGATCTGGGACGGAGAGACCAACCGTGTCTTCGAGACGAAATCCGGGCAGGACAATGGCTGGACGGGCAAACTGGATTATGACAAGTCCAAGGGCCTCACGTTCAACTTCTGGCTGCGCCGCACCGATGCTCCGAAGGGAAACCGGTTCGACGGCGAACTTCTGGCACTGCGTTCCGGGAGTACCATTTCCTTCCGCATTTCCTGCAACTGGGGCGTACCGTCTTACGATTTCAATAAAGTCAGGATCTATTCGGGAGGCCGTTTCGGCGACGATCGCTGGCACTGTTATGCGATCGTATTGAACCCCGAGCCGGACGGAAAATGGACGTGCGGCATATACCGTGACGGAAATCTTGTCAAATCAAGTACGACATCCGGCGCTTTTTCTCCGGGAAACGACCTCGTGATCGGCGCAGTCACCAATGTCGGCGCGGAAGGGTGCTATTTTGATGAATTCCGCATTTACAATCGCGCCCTTACCGAAGATGAAATCGGAAAACTCTCCGAACGAGTCGATGCGCTTGTCCCGAAGCTTCTTACGGCGTCCGGCGGACATCACGACGCAGGCGACTACAACCCGCGTTCCCATATCGACGTTGCACAAGTCCTGATGGACGCATACGAGATCGCGCCGAAGAAATTCTACGACGGCCAGCTCAATATCCCGGAAAAGGACAACGGCATCCCGGACATCCTCGACGAGGCGTTGTGGGCGCTCAAACTCTGGATCGGGCTTCAGGACGAGGACGGTGGCGTGTACGACGGCACCGAATCCGACGGCGACCCGAACTTCTTCCAGACGGTCGAGCTCGATCCGAAGGGAGATTTCGCTTATTCCAAGGACAGCCGCGGATCCTTCCTGTTTGCCGGAGCCATGGCGCATGCTTCCCGCCTGCTCAAAGGCATCGGCAAGACTGAAATGGCCGCCGATTACCTCGCCCGCGCCCGCCGAGCCTACGACTGGGGTGAGAACAACAAACCGCAGACCAACGATGCGAAATCATTTGGCTCTTTCTACACGGTACCGCTTGCCTATGCGGCCGCCCAGCTGTTCCACACCACAGGCGAAGACGCCTATCATCAGGTTTTCCTGGATAATACGCCATGGAAGAAGAAACCGAAAGCGAAAATGATTGCGGATGACAACAGCTACGACCTGACGCTGGCCGCCTATGCCTACGCCGCGATCCCGCCGTCCAAGGCCAACCCCTCCGTTCATTCCGATGTGGTCCGCGCCATCTGCGAGGAGGCGGATCTGTACGTCAAGAATTCGAACCTGGCGCCTTACAAATTCGTCCGTCATCCTTATGCGCCGATCAACTGGGGTACCGGCGCCTATGAGCACTTCCTTACCGTCGTCTGGCATGCCTGGGCGTTCACAGACAACAAGCTCAAAGTCAAGAGCTACCGGGAAGCCATGATCCAGACCGCCGACAACACGCTCGGCTGCAATCCTCTGAACCTCAGCTGGATCGTCGGTGTCGGGTCCAACAGTGTCCATGCGCCTCTCCATAACAGCCGCTTCAATCCCACCGGATTCTCCGTTCCGGGAATGCAGACGCAGGGGCCGGACAACCGGGGCAAGGAATACAGTTACACCGATACACTTTTCCCGAAACGTGAGAATACGCCGCCTCTTTATTGCTTTATCGACAGCATCTTTGCGATCGGAATGGATGAAGGTACCGTGATCCATCAGGCCGAGACCATGGCTGCTTTCGGTCTTCTCCTCCCTGATGCGAAGCTGCCCGCGGAAAACGGGAAAAAAGACGGCGAAAAATAAAGGAACGCGCGGACCCCGGCAGTCATCCCGCGCATAAAACAGGAAAGCCGCTCCGTTGAAAAAACGGGAGCGGCTTTCTCTTTGGACCGAAGTTCAGTAGCGGTAATTGTCCGGCTTGAAGGGCCCGGAGACTTTCACGCCGATGTAGTCGGCCTGTTCCTGGGTGAGCTTGGAGAGTTTTGCGCCGCACTTGGCGAGGTGGAGACGCGCGACTTCCTCGTCGAGCTTCTTCGGGATCAGGTAGACCTTCTTTTCAAGCTTCTTCCCGGCGATCTCAAGCTGGGCGAGCACCTGGTTCGAGAAGGAGCAGCTCATGACGAAGTTCGGGTGGCCCGTAGCGCAACCGAGGTTGACCAGACGTCCCTCGGCGAGCAGGTAGATGCTGTGCCCGTCGGGGAAGGTGTACTTGTGGACGGGGCATTCGTGCCCCTTGATCTCGGTGACTTTGATGCCCTTGACCGCCTTCAGCCCTGCCACGTCGATTTCGTCGTCGAAATGTCCGATGTTGCAGACGATGGCCTGGTCCTTCATCGCGGCCATGTGCTTCGCGGTGATGATGCGGCAGTTGCCGGTGCAGGTCACATAGACGTCCGCGGTCTTCAGGGCGTCCTCGATGCGGGCGACCTGGAACCCCGCCATGCATGCCTGGAGCGCGCAGATCGGGTCAACTTCTGTCACGACGACGCGGGCGCGTTCATTCTTCATCGCCTCGGCGCAGCCCTTGCCGACGTCCCCGTAGCCGCAGACCACGACCTGCTTGCCGGAGAGCAGCACGTCGAGCGCGCGTTTGAGCCCGTCGGGGAGGGAGTGGCGGCAGCCGTAGACGTTGTCGAACTTGGATTTCGTCACGGAGTCGTTCACGTTGATGGCGGGGAAAAGGAGTTCGCCGGTCTTCGCGAGGTGGTTGAGGCGATGGATGCCGGTGGTGGTCTCTTCGGAGACGCCCTTCATGCCTGCGGCGATCTTCTGCCAGAACTTGCGGTCTTTCCTGCGGACGTCCTTCAGAAGGGCGAAAACGGCCTTTTCGTCGGCGGATTTCGGCACGGTCTTCAGGAATGCGGGATCGAGCTCGCCCTTCACGCCCATGTGGATCAGCCCGGTGGCGTCGCCGCCGTCGTCCACGATCTGGTCCGGGCCCTTGCCGTCCGGCCAGATCATCGCCTTCATGACGAACTGCCAGTATTCCGGGATGCTTTCTCCTTTGTAGGCGAAGACCGGGATGCCACGTTTGGCGATGGCGGCGGCGGCGTGGTCCTGCGTGGAGAAGATGTTGCAGGAGCACCAGCGGAGGTCGGCGCCGAGTTCGGCGAGGGTTTCGATGAGGACCGCGGTCTGGATGGTCATGTGCAGGCAGCCCATGATGCGGATCCCGGCGAGCGGCTTGGACTTGCTGTATTGTTTGCGAATCGCCATGAGGCCGGGCATTTCGTACTCGGCGATCTCGATCTCCTTGCGGCCGAAGTCGGCCAGTCCGATGTCGCGGACCAGATATTCTGCTTTGGTCTTCCGGGTCGTTTTTGCGGTCATTTTGAGAGTTCCTTGTTGTTGGTTGGAAAAAAGAGTTCAGATCATAGCTCGGATGCGGGAGCGCAGCTCATGCCAGGCGGTTTCCGGCAGGCGCGCCCCGAAATGCGACACGGCGGCGGCGCCCAGGACCGAGCCGATGCGCCCGCAGACTTCCGGTGCGGCATGGTGCAGCCAGCCGAACAGGAATCCGGCCTGCCAGAGGTCTCCCGCACCTGTCGCGTCGACCGGGGTTGCCGGTTCCGGCGCAATCCTGACTGTTCGCCCGTCCATGCGGACAAGCGAGCCGAGGGCGCCGAGCTTGACAGCTGCGACGGGACAAAGTCGGGCGAGGGCGTTGAGCATGGATCCGGGATCGTCCGTCCCGGCGAATTCCGCCGCCTCCAGTTCGTTCGCGAAGACGACGTCGACGTATTTGCCCAGGTATTCGTGCAATCCGGCGCGGTATTCCCGCACGATCCCGTAGGACGCCAGGTCAAAGCTTACCGGGATCCCGGCGTTTTTCGCGCGTTCGAGGAGGCAGGGCAGAAAAGTCTTGTCTTTCAGTCCGCACAGGTAGCCCTCCGTGTGGAGCAGGCTTACGTGGTCCAGGTCGGACGGCAGGATCTCTCCCGCGTTCATCTCCGCGGAAGCTCCGAGATCGGTTACCATGGACCGGTCTGCGTCGGGCGAAATCAGGCTCAGGCATCGTCCGGTGTGTTTCGAAGGATGGTATTTGAAGGCATGAATCCCGCCCCCGGACTCCGCGAAAGTGTCACGGTAGTACACGCCGTCGTCGTCGAGCCCGAGCCAGCCGAGGAAAGATGTGCCACAGCCCAGTTCGGAAAGGCCGCAGAGGAGATTCCCGGTCGAGCCGCCCGGCGCTTTTTCCAGCTGGAATCCGCGTTCATGGAGCCGCCGGACCAGTTCGTCCAGACGTGCGGCTTCGACCCAGGTGGTGTTGCCGCGTCCGCCGGGCAGTTCCCTTGAAAGAAACTCGTCGTCGACGCGGACCAGCAGGTCGACAATGGCAGTTCCCGCCCCGACGACTGCGGCAGACTGGCTGTTCATCCCGGAACCACCTCGTGCAGGATCAATCCGCGAATCTCTTTGCGGCGGAGAGGAGGGCGTCCACTTTGTCCGTGGCTTCCCAGGGGAATCCTTCGCGTCCGAAATGCCCGTACGCCGCGGTCTGACGGTAGGTCCAGCCCTTGCGTTCCTTCAGCCCGAGCGTGGATGTGATGCCAGCCGGGGTCATGTCGAAGATCTCGCGGACGATCGTTTCCAGCGCGTGGTCGGCGATCTTGCCCGTTCCGAAGGAGTCGACGAAGATGGAGACCGGTTCGGTCACGCCGATCGCGTACGCCACCTGGATCTGGCAGCGGTCGGCCAGTCCGGCCTTCACGATGTTCTTGGCGATATAACGGCACATGTAGGCCGCGGAGCGGTCCACTTTCGAGGGATCTTTGCCGGAGAATGCGCCGCCGCCGTGCAGGCCGCGTCCGCCGTAGGTGTCGACGATGATCTTGCGTCCGGTCAGGCCGGTGTCGCCGGCGGGGCCGCCGATCACGAAAATGCCGGTCGGGTTCACAAAATACACGGTCTTTTCCGTCAGGAATCCGGCGGGGATCACGTCCGCTACGACCTTCTTCACGAGCGCCTCAAGCTGGGCATGCGCAGCGTCCTTCGTGTGCTGGGTGGAGACGACGACCGTTTCAATCGCCACGGGTTTGTCGTCCACATAGCGCACGGACACCTGGCATTTCGCATCGGGGCGGAGGAACGGATATTTCTCCGGCTCGTTTTTGCGCAGACGGGCCAGTTCGGCGACGATGCGGTGCGCGTAGTAGATGGGAGCGGGCATCAGGGCATCGGTCTCGGTGCAGGCAAATCCGAACATCATGCCCTGGTCGCCCGCGCCCTGCGCCTTGTTCTCACTGGCGTCAACGCCCTGCGCGATGTCGGGCGACTGCTGATGGATCTTCAGCAGGACTTCCGCCGTGTCTGCGGAGAAACCGAGGTCCGGGTCGTTGTAGCCGATGTCGCGTACGACACCCCGGGCAATCCCTTCCCAGTTCACTTGCGCTTTCGTCCTGATCTCGCCCGCCAGGACGATGAAATCCGTGGTGCAGAGCGTTTCCAGCGCCACGCGGCTTTCCTTGTCCTGCTCCAGGCAGGCGTCAAGTATGGCATCGGAGATCTGGTCCGCGACCTTGTCGGGATGTCCCTCCGAGACAGATTCCGAGGTAAACAGATAGTCTTTTTTGAGCTGATTCATGATAATGGATTTGCTATGGATAAAAAGTAGAGAATGACGGCGGAATATGATCGGCCGGAAAAAACGACCGGATATATAATATAGCACGCTCCCGCCCGCGATACAAATTCGCGGCATGAATAATTTCGTTTTTTACACGGTTTCGCAATCGACCGGACAGTCGCGGGGATCGATCCGGGGCGGCGGCGTCAGATGCTGAAGAGCGAACCGATCTTTTTGCCGAGCAGGACGGACGCCGCGGCAAGGATGGACGCCAGGAAGCACATCGACCATACGCCGAACGCCGCGGCGATGTATGGCCCGGAGCCGAGATACTGTGAAAGCTCGTAGATGGCTTTCGTGATCGGGTAGAACTCGGCTTTCTGCGCGAGGATCAGCGAGTCGGAGACTTCCATCATGGAGAAGCTGAACGCGAACAGCGCGCCGACGACCAGGTTCGCCGCCACAAGCGGGAGCGTGATCTTCATGAGCGTACGGCCATAGCCTGCACCGGCGTTCCGCGAGGCGCGTTCGAGTTCCTCCGGCGTCTGGTCCAGCCCGCCCGCGACGGACCGCAGGACGTACGGCACGCGCCGGACGGCATAGGCGACGGCGAGCAGGAAGACCGGGTTCGCGACCGGGTCGAACAGCATGTGCGCCCACTGATATCGGATGGACATGCCGAGGAAGCCGACAGCCATCACGACACCGGGGATCATAAGGGGTGTCATGGCGACAAGGTCGAGCATCCAGCCGAATTTGAGCTTCGCGCGCCGGGTCAGGAACGCGGTCAACACGCCTGCGACCAGGGAGAGTGCCGTGGCCAGCAGCGCGTATTTCAGGCTGTTCACGATGCTCGGTACGACCAGGTGGTCGCCCAGGGCGTTGCGGTAGTGGATCAGCGAGAAATGCTCCGGCAGGACCGTCCCGTTCCAGCTTGAGGAGGACGCGATCAGCACCAGGCAGATGTGCGGCAGCGATGCGATGAACGTGAAGCCGATGAAGACCGCGAGCGGGAACCAGCGGCAGGGACCGGTCAGTTTTCGCGCGGAGGCGCCCGGCGTGCCTTTCGTAGCCGAGGCGGCGCCGTGCCCGAGCAGGAGCTTCGCGCCGAGGTAGAGCAGGCAGGAGACTGCGAGGGTGATGATGACGAGGGAGTACGCGGCGGGATTGGTGCCGAGCTCGGTGACGCCGTTGAAAATCTGAACCGGAGTCACGGTGTTGTACCCGAACATGAGCGGGGTGCCGAGTTCGGTAAACGCCCAGATGAGGACGATGCTGCCGCCTGCGAGCAGGCCGGGTTTGAGCATGGGCAGCGTGATGCGGCGGAATCTCTGCCACGGTCCCGCGCCGGCATTGCGGGCGGATTCGAGCAGGGACGGGTCGATGTTCGCGAATGCCGTGATGAGGTTGAGGTAGGCGATCGGATACAGATGCAGCGCCTGGATCACGCAGACGCTCCAGAACCTGCCGCTGCCTCCGAGCCAGTCGACCGGAGGCAGGCCGAGCGAACCGAGCAGGCTGTTCAGGAGGCCGTAGTGTCCGAGGAGCTGCTGGAATCCGAGCGCGCCGACAAACGGCGGCAGGATCATCGGTGCCATCATCAGCACGGAGCATGCGCCCTTGCCTGGGAAGTCGTATTTGTCGTAGAGCGCGGCGAGCGGGATGGAGATCAGGAAGACGATGGCAGTGGTCACCATCGCGACTGCGAGCGAGTTTGTCATGCCCTGAAGATACAGGCGGCTTCGGAAGACCTCCCGGATGACCGCCGGGTCGCAGCCTTCCGCCACGACCGTGAAGAGCGGCAGGAAGAGGAACAGCGCGAAGAAGGTCAGGACCGCCAGCGCCAGGAAGATGGAAAGGAAGCGTTTCATTTCAGGTCGGCTCCTTTCTTCCGGGTGAGCTCGGAGGCGCGCAGGTAGCTTGTGCGTGCGGCTTCGGTCCAGCGGATGCGGGCGGCGGCGGCTTCAGCGGGCGTGCCGCCCAGAGCTTTTGCCTCAGCGGCGGCGGATTCGTAGGGCACGGGGAGCGTCAGAAGCTCCGCCATGGCTTCGGGATTTGCCTCCGGGCCGCCGTTGTCCAGGATGGCTTTCCATGCGTCGCGCAGGTCGTCCTCCGGGTCGAGCGCCACGCATTTGATCAGCACGCGGATGAGGCTGAAATAGCGCCCCGTCCACGCGGATTTGTATTCGAACGTGCCGCCGAGGTCGTAGGGTCGGTAGTCGGGCAGGGCGAGCTGGTCCGCCGGGAACTCGCGCGGGGAGTCCTTGCGGACGGTCGGTCGAAGTTGGACGTAGCGTTCCGGGCCGCCGGGCGTGCCGGGTTTCAGCAGCCAGATCGCCGCGCCTTCTTTCGAGAGCAGGAAGTCGATAAAGTCCTTTGCTGCGTCGGGATTCGGCGCGCCGCGCAGGAGCTGGACGGGGTCGGCGGTGACGGCTGTCCCGCCGCGCGGCATGACATAGGTCATGGTCGGGGCTCCGGTTGTCTGGCGGGACCATTCGGCCTCGCTGAACCCGTAGAAATCGATGCAGACGCCCGCGGCGGCCTCGCCGGAGGAGACGTCGCGGACGACCTTGCCCGCGGCGTCGGCGATGGACCGCGCGTTCGCGGTGAGGAGCTTCACACGGCGGAAGCCCTCAAGCCATCCCTGTTCCGGGCCGAGCTCCGCCATTGCCTGCTGGATGATCATCTCATAGCATTTATTGATGGAGCCGGACTTGGTCGGGTCTGCGAGCGCGAGCGTGCCGAAATACGCCGGATCGGTGAGGTCGATCCAGTTTTGAGGTGGCTCGATGCCGAGCTCGCGGATGCGTTGAAAATTGTAAGCGATGCCGAACGAGGACAGGCAGTAGCCGTAGTAGCGGCCTTCCGGGTCGTAGATCTGCTCGCCCGCGAAATTCATGGGGATGACGTCGTCGGTGAACCAGTCCGGGTGGCGGTCCTTCACGCCCGCGTCGACGGCATAGCCGATCGAGGCGAATTTCGACTGGTCGTAAGTGCCGCCGCCGAAAAAGAGGTCGATGCCGATGCCGATATTGGATTCAAGCAGGAGTTTGCGTGCGGGGTGGTCGTCCGGCTTGAGATTGGGATTCTTGAACGCGGCGGCAGTGTCGCGGTCCCATTCCAGCCCCTTCTCAAGCGCGTACAGACGGAACTCCGCCTCGAACCGGTCGTTGATGTACCGGACGATGTCGCTGGTGCCGCCGGGACTGCGCCAGTCGATCATGATGTCGCGTCCGCGGTGTTCCTTGTACCACTTGCGGAACGCGTGCTCGAACTCGTATTTGATCTGTTCCGAATTCGGCGTGATGATCACGAGGCGTTCGGGCGCAGTCGGGCTCCAGTCGGCGGATGGCCTGAGCAGGAGCGGGAGAACGATCAGGAGGACCGGGACCACCAGGACGAGCGCAAGACGTTTCATTTCGGTTTGCTCCGGCGGTCAGCGGGCGGTTTGCTCCACGTTGACATCGTGGAGGTCCGGCGGGAGGATCGCGACCGCTTCCGGCGGGACGGAGCATGTGATCTCATCGCCGGGACGGCGTTCGGGGGCGGCGGGCTCGTCCGCATGGAGCGTGAAGCCGGAGGCGTCCAGCATGAGCCCGGTGGTCTCGCCGAGGAACACGCTGTCCCGGACCGTGCACGGGAAGGCATTGACGGCCGCGGGTTTTGCGCCGGGGCGGACCGCTTCCGGACGGATCATGAGCGTGCAGATGGCATCAGGTGCGGGGGTGACCGGCTGGCCATCCATGCGGACACGGAGTTCGCCCATCGGGGAACTGAAAATCGCGAGGCCGTCCTCGATGCGCAGGCACCTCGCTTCCATGAAATCCGCATCACCGAGGAACGCCGCAGTGAACTTGTTTGCGGGACGGGTGTACAGCGTGCGCGGCGCGTCGAGCTGGAGGATCACGCCGTCCTTCATGACGGCGATGCGGTCGCCCACGCTGAGCGCTTCGCGGCGGTCGTGCGTAACATAAAGGGCGGTGAGCCGCCGTTCCTTGCAGATACGCCGGATCTCGGTGCGCATGAGGTCGCGGAGACGTGCGTCGAGGTTGGATAGCGGCTCGTCGAGGAGGATGATGTCGCCTTTGAGCGCAAGTGCGCGGGCGAGGGCGACGCGCTGCTGCTGGCCGCCGGACAGCTCGTTCACCTTGCGTTTCGCAAACTCGGCCATGCCAACGACTCCGAGCATCTCATCCACGGTCTTCCGGATTTCCTCGCGTGGAATCTTTTTGACCTTGAGGCCGAATTCGATGTTCTCGGTCACGTTCAAGTGGGGCCAGAGCGCGTAGTTCTGGAACACCATCGGGGTATTGCGGGATTCCGGGGGCAGGGTGGAGACGTCGCGCCCGCCGAGAATGATGGACCCGGCATCCTGCCGGATAAGCCCGGCAACGATGCGCAGAAGTGTGGATTTGCCGCAGCCGGAGGGGCCGAGCAGGAACATGAGCTCGCCGGGCTCGACGGAGAGGTCGATGCCGCGCAGGACGGGCGTCTTGCCGTATGCCTTGGAGACGCCGCGGATTTCAAGCATTGCCATGATCGTGCCCAGTTCAGCGGAAGTTTTCGAAAGTAAGGTCGTCGTCGCTGATGTCGAGGAAGAAGAAGCCTAAAACGGCGTCCGCGATCTCGACCGGGTGGATCGACACGTCCGCCTCGATGACGCCGAGCCCGAGCGAGCCGCCGATCTCCCAGAAGTCGATCGCGCCTTCCTTCGGCAGGAAGATGTCGTCGGATGGCGATACGAGCCCGTCCTTGTCCCACCAGTATTCTTTTGCGAGCAGAAATGCCGGGCGGCGTTCCATGTTCGTGACGACGATCGGGCCGACGGCACTGTAGGCGCCGTTTCTACGGGCGAACCCGTACTGGCGGTTGTAGTCCTTGATCATTTGCGCCGTGGCGGAGAACCCTCCGCCGATCTCGACTTCGTGCGTGGCGCGGAGGCTGGCGTGTGCGGTGAGGCCGACACCGATGTTGAGGGAGAAGACGTCCAGAAGGTCCAGGATACGGTTCGGGAAATAAAGCGTGACTTTGTCGAGCCACTGCGATTGCGCGTGAACGGATGCAGAGGCGCTGAAGAGCATTCCGATGCCGAGTATGATCGCGGCCAGACGGTGTTTTATCTGTTTCATAGTCATTTTTCCTTTTTGTGGTGGGCGATTGCTGTGCGAAAAAAATGGGCGATGTATTCCGGCAGACTGATCGTTCGTAAGATGCGCCCTGTCTCCGCGGAAAAGCGGATTCGCAAATAAAATCATAGAACAATAAGCCATTTTTCCGAAAAGTCAAGAAAAAAACTTGACTTTCCGCCATTTTCCTGTATTTTATTATCCTGTCCCGCACGGGACGCAACTCCCCCCGAACCGAAAACGGAAAACCCGGATCCTGCTTTGATACTCCATCTTATCTTTCTGGCCGTCCTGATCATCTGCAATGCTTTTTTCTCCGCGGCCGAAGCTGCTCTGATCTCCCTGAAACCCGTTACGCTGGACCGCCTGTCGAAGGAAGGCGAACGCGGCCGGATTCTCAACTTGCTTGCCGCGGATACCGGGCAGTTCCTGGCCACGGTCCAGATCGGCGTGACGTTCGCAGGATTCCTCGCCAGCGCATTCGCGGCCGATACGTTTTCTGACCCCGTGGCGCACTGGGTGTATCACGACCTGGGCTTCACCATTCTGTCCGAATCGACGATCGACCATATTTCGGTTGTGATCATCACCCTGATCCTTGCTTATTTTTCGCTGGTCT
>Ga0310786_10003084_pt1 | contig 24565 bp, 12 predicted proteins | sample AusTroGonzalo_MG_FD_203881 | JGI IMG/M metagenome (GOLD analysis project Ga0310786, IMG submission 203881) | Bovine rumen microbial communities from tropical cattle in Woodstock, Queensland, Australia - Gonzalo_03 (v2) (version 2) | ecosystem: Host-associated > Mammals > Digestive system >...
GCAAGCTCTACTACTCCTTTGACATTCGGCACAGATTTCACTGCTACATACGTTGATGGCGCTGACTACACTAATGCTGGTGAAGGCAAGTCTGTTACCATCACTGGTATCGGTGCTTACAAAGGCTCGTTCACTAAGACTTACACAATTTTGCCTTATGAACTGACCGCTGCTAACTTCTATCTTGATCCAGCCGGTCCTACCTTTACATGGACTGGACAACCCATTCAGACCGAAGTTAAGGGTTGGGGCGTGGTAGTAGAACCAGATCCAACAGCAGAACCAACAGAACCTGCTCCCGTTGCATTGGGTACAAGTGACTTCACTACAAAACTCTATAAAGTAGGAAATACTTCCGATACAGAGGTAGATGCAGCTGTAGCCACCGGAGAATACTACTATATAGTTTCTCCTAAGGGCAACTATAAAGATGCTATGGTTGACAATCAGCCTATCAAGCTCACATTCACAGTTACTGGTATTAATTTGAGCAACTTGGCAGTTGTAACAATGCCACAAGTAGGTGATCCTGCAGCAAATGGTTATGTTTATAACACTAAGGAGCAGAAGCCTGTATTCACTACTACTTCAACAGCTACAGCTGACGCTACTGTAACTTACCAAAAGAGCGAAACTGAAACCGTTACTTTGGTTGAGGGTACAGACTTTGAGGTTGTACCTATGTTAGGTGCCGATTATACCAATATTGGTGAAAAGGAAATATCTATCAGATTCATTGGCGGTTACTCAGGTGAAAAAGCAGTTAACTATTCTATCGTAGCTAAGGACATTGCTGACACTGACGTATCAAAGAACTTCACAGCTCCTACTTACAATCCTTCAGATGTTGCTCAGATTACTGCAGACAACTTCGACTTCGAGTATAACGATGTAGCTCTTGTTCTTGGACAAGAAGCAACAGGTGACTTCTCTTGGGCTTGGGCTGACGGTTCTGATGGTACAAGTGGCTCACAGACCATCGTTGTTACCGGTAAGGGCAACTATACTGGAACTTGGGAGAAGACTTTCCAAGTGAAGGCTTTCGCTGTTACCATTACTCCTGCTACAGTAAACAAGGTTTATGGCGAAGCAGATCCACTTCCTAACTTCTCAATTGATGCTAACTCTGCTACTCCGATTGTATATGGTGACGAGGAATGGCAGTACATCCAGCAACAGCTCGTGATTGAAAGAAACACTAATGATCCTAACAACTCTGATGAACTCAGGGAATGTGTTGTTGAGGGTGGTCATAAATATGCCATCAAGATTGCGAATCCAGAAGCAGAATGTAAATACGAGATTATTATCCAGAACAACGACGGTATCCTGTTTATCTATCCTGCTCCTCTGACAGTTAAGGTTGCTAACAACAGCAAGACTTATGGTGATCCAGATCCTAGCTTCATTGCTGACAAGAGTGCAACAGAGAAGTTCCAGATTCTGTCTGGTGAAACTGATGTAACAAACGCTAAGGACTTCGTTGATGAGACCAAGAACCTGAAGGATGTTCTGAACATCGGTCGTGTAGCTGGTGAGGACGTGAAGGACTCTCCATACGACTTCACTTGGGACAATCCTAACTACGATGTAACATTCGAACCTACCAGCTTCACAATCAATCCTAAGCAAGTAACTATCGAAGTTGCATTCGACGGTAATGGTTATGAGTACAAGGGTGCTGAATGGAACCCAATGCCTGTTGTAACCATCAAGAACACTGACACTCAGTTGGTTAATCCTAAGGACTTCGCTATTTCTTGGGCTCCTGGTACTGGTCTGAACGACCTTATCAACGTTACCGAAGGTAATAATACCACTAACAACAGATGGCCAAAGGGTATTGTAAGTCAGGCTGAAAATGGTAACTACACCTTCAATTCAGTAGAGGCTTACTTCAAGATCACAAAGGCTGAGTTGAATATTATTGCACTTACTGACAACAGGAAGGCATTCAACACAACTGATCCTAGCCCATTGTCAATTCCTACATTCGCTACAGGTAAGGGTCCAAAGGGTCGTGATAACGACGGCAACGGTCAATTGAAGAGCGACGTCACATTCTACAAGAATGGTCAGCCAGGCACCCCTGCTAAATTGATTATCAGAGAAGAAGGCGAGCATACCGGTAACTACGAGATCAGCATCAATCCTGACGCAAGAACTCGTAACTACAACATCGTTTCTAACGCAACTGCTAACTTCCTCATTTATCGTACAGACCAGATCTTGATCAGTTTCGATCCTGATCCAAAGAACATCACTTACGGTGACGCTCTCGATCTGACGACTCTCATCAAGATTACAGCTCCAACTGGTGTAAATACAGCTGACCTGTTGGCTGACGTTAAGCAGAACGTGAAGAAGTATCAGAATCTTGACCCGGAAACTGGTGAGGTTAACGACCAAACTGGTGTTAAGACTTACATTGATGATAACAATGTTGGTTCATACCACCTGACTATTGATGACGTTCCAACTGCATTCAAGAACTACGATGTAGTATTAACAGAAGGTATTCTCAACATTGGTTACTATCCATTGTTCATCCGTTCAGTTGACGAGAAGATGTATGGTGATGATGAACCTGCTGACTATGCATGGGATGTTTACGAGTGTGTGAAGGTTGGCAGCACCTGGCAGTACGTTAAGTTTACAAGAGATGAAATTGAAGTTCCTGAGGCTGACCTTATCGGTAACAGCGGTAACTACTTCGAGGATATGTACCGTTACACCATCAGTAGAGAACCTGGCGAAGCAGTAGGTCATTATGAGACTACCATTCGCGAGACAAGACTCCAGGCTCCTTCTAATCCTTTTGCATGGCCTACAAACAAGTCTTATGGCGAACAGTACTACGGAAACTATTCATTCGTGCTCGAAGATGGTGACTTCGAAATCACTCGCCGCGCTCTGACTGTTGCTGTTACTGGCGCAGAGAAGTTCTATGGTGAATATGATCCTGAAAAGGTAGATGGTGAATGGGTATTGAGCGAAGACCTTGATGAAAACGAGGAAGACAACATTTCTGTATTCACTAAGGGTCTCGTTAAGATCACTATTACTAACGCTCTGCCTGAAGATCTTGCAATGATTTGTGGCAAGGTTACATTCACAAGCCGTGAAGGTGGTGAAGTAGTTAAGGCTGGTGGTTATCAGGTTAAGAACGTCAACTTCGACGGTGTTCCTCTTCCAGGTTCTACAAGATTGGATAACTACACGCTTTCATACAGCAACAATGCTAACTTCATGATCAACAAGCGCGTCCTGAAGGTAACTGCTCACGACCAGTCAGTTCCTTATGCTATTCCTCTGGTTGTTGAACCATACGATCTGACAGTTGACGGCATCTTGATTGACAATGAATATCAGACTGCTAATCCTAAGGGTGTTAAGTACTTCGATGACGTTACAGTGATGAGCGGCAAGGGTACTACCACTACTGCTCCTGCAATCTCTGATCAGGTTGACGAAGTCTTCAAGCCTCTCGAGGTTGTAGAAGGCAAGACAGCTGTAGGTGTATTCCACAGAGATGCATTCAAGCTTGAGCTTACTGATGCAGCTAAGCAGAACTATGAACTCGAGTTCACTAACGGCAAGCTCTACATCGAGGATGCTCCAGCACTCTATCTTGATATGGCTAACCTTGCTCAGGCACTCCAAGACCACATCGGCCGCACAGTTGAGGTAAGACTCTGTGGTGCTGAGGTTAAGGAAGAGGGTTGCGATCCATTCCGTCAGTTCGTAGCATACCAGTGGAATTCATTTGTATTGCCATTCGATATCCTGCCAAGAGACCTCTCTGCAGCATTCCGCTATGCAGCTATCGATCTCCTCAGCGAGAGCAATAATACTCCAGGTGAATTCACCTTCGCTACTACAACTCGTAGGATTACGGCTAACACTCCATTCGTATTCCAGGACGACAAGAACTGGACGTATGCAGATGCAGCAGGAATCACATTCGGTGAGCGTACAATTGCTGACTTCGATTACCTGAGCGCAGATCCTACTGCAGAAGACGCAGCTGGCAACAAGATCATCGGTACTTACAAGCCAAAGAGCGAATTTGATGCTTCTAACTACATCATGAAGCTTAACTCCGGTGAATTCTTCAGATTCGTTGATGGTGCTTCTTACGCAATGAAGCAAACTGAGGCTTATCTTGAGTCTGCTACTGGCTCTGATGCTCCTGCACGTATCATCATCGAGGAGGCTGACGGTTCTACTACTGCTATTGAATTCGTAGGTGCTGAAGCTGTTACAACAACTTCTGCAGCTGAAGGCTGGTACACTATCAACGGTGTGAAGCTTGAAGGCGAGCCAACTACTTCTGGCACTTATATCTTCAACGGTAAGAAGGTGTTCATCCAAAAGTAAGGTTTGATAATCTAAAAATTCATCAGTGTTCCCGACCCAGTCGGGACACTGATGAATCTATAAAAAATTAAATTCAAACACACATAAAGGTTTAGATTAAGATGAACAAGAAACTCTATGTAACTCCAGAAATGGTGATCGAGGATGTAAAACTTGATCGCTGCATTATGATTGAAACAAGCGGCCCTAAAATTAATGATGATTGGGAAGGCGGCGATGAGCCAATCGTATGGCCAGATGACGAATAATAAAGAATTCCCATCCGTTATTATACAAAAAAGGGAGCGCATCCAAATGGGTGCGCTCTTTTTTGATAACCCAGCACACCCCATTCAATGACAAGGCAGTTATATTTAAAAAGATGAGTAGCGTGCTTCACACCTTTTCCTGTACAAACGGGAGATGTTGTCGTTGGTACGGTCACGCGCCGAGTCAATGACGGTGGCATAGATGGTGGTGGTTTTGATATTGCGATGCCCGAGGAGTTTGGAGATGGTGTAGAGATCGCCTCCTGCCATGAGTGCCATCGTCGCATAGCTGTGCCGCGCCGTATGGAAGGTGACGTGTTTGGCAATATGGGCGCGCTGCACCCATTGTGCAATTGTTTTTTCGATGGTGGCAGTGGCTGGCAGGGGAAAGATGGGTTGATCGGGATGCCCCTTGGGAGAAGGAAGCCAACGGAGGGCATCCTCATTGAGTTTATTGGCGATAGGCTGTTGTGTCTTTTGCATGATGATGGAGTAGCGGTAGTCATCGCCAGTCTTTTGGATATCCCTCCATCGGATGTTGCGGATGTCGCCGAGACGGAGCCCTGTGAAGCAGCTGAAGAGGAAGCCTTGCTTGACTGCTTGATTGAGGCATGGGGTGTTGACGAGCCGTACGACTTCGTCGGCATGTAGGAATGCCTTGATGACGATAGGACGTTGTGGCATATCGCTGGACCGCATGTAGGTGATAGGGTTGATGATGATGGCTTGTTCGGCAGTGGCTTCGGCGAGCATGCTCTTGAAAGAACAGAAATAGTGGTAGGCGCTGACACCTGAGAGACGTTTGCCAGTTCGGGTGCGTGCATGTTTGAGGTACTCAGCAAATCCCTTGCAGATGTTAATGTCTATATCTTTTATTTGTAGTTTGTTAACGCGCGGTCCAAGGTAATTAACGAGGTAATTGTACATGTTGCTGCAGGTACTGGCGTAGCTTCCCCCTCGGTGGGTTTGAGGACTTCGCTCGATATGGTGCTGCACATATTGTCCGATTCTCATACGCGCAAGAGTGATGTTGCGGTTGATGCCAGCGCGTCCGTTGACAATGTCGATGATGCGGCGTGCCTTGATTGCATTGGCTGCGGAGAGGACGTGTTGGTTGATAATCTTAGCATTAGGAGCGGTCTCGGGTATGAGATAGAGATGCAGGAACTCGTAACTGCGGATGCCATTGTTGTAGATGTCGAGATAGATGGAGAGGCTGCCGTTGGTGAGCTTCTTGAATCGAACTTTGACGAGTTCTTTGGTGTTGATTTGCTTGCTGTTTGTCATAGTCTTTTTTTGTCAAAGATACGGATTATATATAGCATCCGAGCAATAGAACGGGTAACAAAATGGTTGTGCGGCGGAAAAGTGTGTGTTTTTTTTGTGTCATCAGCGAAAAAGCCCTACCTTTGCAGTAAAGATAAATAGGGTATGAAATACGTTTCATGGGTATGGCGCAACATGGTGGGCATACGGTTGAACACAGCCGTTCGCATCGTGATTGGCATCTTTCAGGTGATGCTCGGTCTGCTGATGGTGTGGCTGAGCAAGCGCTTCATCGATGTGACCATCTGGACAGGCAGTAAGGAGGATATTGTGGAGATGATTCTGCTTTTGGTGACAACAGTGGTAGGCGGCATCCTGCTGCGACAGCTGTACTACTACATGACCATCATGGCATTTACCCGTCAGACGAATGCCATCCGACTGCGCATCTTCAGCAATCTGTTCAGAAGGCAGATGTATGAGGACAATTGGCATTCGGGCGATATCACCTCAAGGTTGGAGAAGGATTTGGATGCCATTGCCGAGGTGACCACCACCTCATTCCCTCAGTTTGTAGTGATGACATTCCAGATGCTGGGTGCGTTCTTCCTGATGAAGTCGATGGATGCTCGTCTGGCATGGGCATTGCTGTTGCTGACCCCGCTGTTCCTGGTGTTTGGCAAGTTGTTGGCACATAAGCTCAGGAATATGACGATGGACATCCGCAAGCAGGAGAGTCTGATTCAGATGCTGGTGCAGGAGGGCATGGAGCATAACGAGGTGCTGCGTTCACTGGAGAGTGAAGGATGGGTGACGGGACGACTGAACCAGATGCAGCATTCCCTGAAGGGAAAGGTGCTGAAGCGCACACGATTCACAGCCATTGCCCGTATCCTGCTGGCGATGAGTTTCAGCTTGGGCTATCTGTTGGCATTTGTATGGGGCGGTTTGCAGCTGCGTGATGGAGTCATCACTTTTGGTGTGATGACATCCTTCCTGCAATTGGTGAGTCAGTTGCAGCATCCTATCCTGAATCTCCTGAATATGGTGCCTCAGTTCATTCATGCTTCAGCCAGCATCACACGTTTGCAGGAACTGGAGGAGGCTGGCAAGGAGGCACAAATAGAGAAGAATACAGAAGTGCTGGAAGGTCAGGTGGGTGTCCGCGTGGAAGATTTGGACTTCAGCTATGCGATGGGCGACCGTCAGATTTTCAGCCGATTCTCCCGTGATTTCCGTCCAGGCAGCAAGACAGCACTGATGGGACAGACAGGTGCGGGAAAGACAACGCTGTTCCGATTGATGTTAGGACTGGCTACGCCGAAAGAGGGAAAGATAGTGCTCTACAACGGACAGAAAAGTGTGGAAGTGTCTGCCAACACACGAACGAATTTCGTGTTCGTGCCGCAAGGAAACACCCTGATGAGCGGCTCTGTACGATACAATCTCTTATTGGCGAACCCTGATGCCACAGATGACGAACTGAAGCAGGTGCTGCACACAGCGATGGCAGATTTCGTGTTGGAACATCCTGATGGCTTGGAGATGGAACTGGGCGAACGTGGAGTAGGACTGAGCGAAGGACAGGCACAGCGCATCGCCATTGCAAGAGGATTGCTGCGACCTGGAGGCGTGCTGCTGTTGGACGAGATCAGTTCGTCGCTCGATGGGAAGACCGAACGCCAGCTGTTTGAGAATCTCTTTAAGAATTATCCAGATAAAACCATGATCTTCATCACGCACAGAACCGAAGTGTGCAGTTTGTGTGATGAAGTGATGAACTTGACATAAACGTATGAACGGACAGAAAAACTATGCAATTGGTGTGGACCTCGGAGGCACCAACACCGTCTTTGGCATCGTCGATGCACAAGGAAATATCGTGGCACAAAATTCCATCAAGACTCAAGCCTACAGCACAGCAGAGGAATTTGTCGAGGCAGGTGTAGCTTGTCTGCAACCTCTTATTGACCAGGTGGGTGGCATTGAACAGATAGCAGGCATGGGCATTGGCGCCCCTAATGCCAACTACTATAGCGGCGCCATCGAGACCGCTCCCAACATCGCTTGGGCACACGACACCATCGTACCCCTCGCCAAGATGTTCTCAGAAAAACTGTCAACTCTCAACTCTCAACTGTCAACTGTCAACTGTCAACTCTCAACCCCCTTCCCCGTCAAAATGACCAACGACGCCAACGCCGCTGCGATGGGTGAAATGGCTTACGGAGCGGCACGTGGCATGAAGAACTTTATTGTCATCACGCTCGGCACGGGTGTGGGTTCTGGCATTGTGGTCAATGGACAACTTGTCTATGGTCATGATGGTTTTGCAGGCGAACTCGGACACGTTATTATGGTACGTGGCAAAGAGGGAAGACTTTGTGGTTGTGGTCGTACAGGATGCTTGGAGACCTACTGCTCAGCCACTGGTGTGGCACGTACGGCTCGTGAGATTCTCACCAAGACCGACCGCCCCTCCCTGCTTCGCAACAAGCCCATTGGCCAGATAGAATCCTTGGATGTCTCCATCGCTGCTTCTCAGGGTGACGAGGTGGCGAACGAAATCTTCCAATTTACAGGCAAGATGTTGGGTGAGGCATGTGCCGACTTTGCCGCTTTCTCTTCCCCCGAAGCCTTCATCTTCTTCGGAGGTCTCTGCAAAGCGGGCGACCTCATCATGAAGCCCATCGAGGAAGCCTACAACCAAGCCGTCATGCCTATCTTCCGAGGCAAAGCCAAGTTCCTTATCAGCGGACTGATGAACGCCAATGCTGCCGTACTCGGAGCTTCTGCTCTGGGCTGGAAGGCTGGATAACAAACGAAAAACCACTGATTTTACACAGGGAGTGGTATTGACAGATAAGGCAGGGTTATTTTGGAATAAGCGTGGGTTATTGGGAGATAAGGCTGGGTTATCAAAAAAGGGGACGCACCGTTTGGATGCGTCCCTTTTTTTTGTATAATAACGAATATTTGATTCCTTATTAGTCATTCCAAATATCGTCCTCGCCTTCGCCACCACCCCAATCATCATGCTGACCAGGGTGACCGCTTGTTTCAAACATAATGCAGCGATCAAGTTTCACACCTTCGATCACCATTTCTGGAGTTACATAGAATTTCTTGTCCATCTTCATCTAAACCTTTTTGTGTGTTTGAATTTAATTTTTTAGAGTTTCATTCGTGTCCCGAACGAGTCGGGAACACGAATGAATGTTTAGAACAGGTCGGATTACTTAATGTAAACCTTCTTACCGTTGAAGATGTAAGTGCCAGGAGTAGTAGGCTCTGCATTGAGCTTCACGCCATTGATAGTGTACCAGCCTTCTGCTGCAGAAGTTGTTGTAACAGCTTCAGCACCTACGAATTCGATAGCTGTAGTAGTACCGTCAGCTTCCTCGATGATGATACGTGCAGGAGCACCATTAGCGTCAGGAGCTTCAAGGTAAGCCTCGGTTTGCTTCATTGCGTAAGAAGGTTCAACACCGTCTTCACCTGCAACGAATCGGAAGAAGTCACCAGTGTCACCCTTCATGATGTAGTTAGCAGCAGTGAAGTCGCTCTTTGGCTTGTAAGTACCGATGAACTTGTTGCCAGCTGCGTCTGTAGAAGTAGGATCTGCGTTCAGATAGTCGAAGTCTGCAATTGTAACATTCTCCCACATAACAGTAGCCATCCTGTTATAATTCCATCTTTCGTCTGGCTGGATAACGAATGGAGTGTTAGCTTCCAATTCCGTCGTTGTGATAGCCAAGCTGAACTCGTTTGCATTTGTATTAGCGATATTCAGGATATCAATAACTGCATATTCGAATGGCTTAACAATGTTTCTTACTCTATCCTTGAATGGCAATACGAGAGTGTACCAACGATTTTCTCCGAATCGGCGGAATGGATCACATCCCTCTTCCTTAACAGGAGCACCAATCATGTGCAGTGTCACTTTGCGACCCTTGTGGTCGTTGAGTGCCTGAGCGAGGTTAGCCATATCGAGATAGAGGTCAGTAGCCTGCTCGATGTAGAGCTTGCCGTTAGTGAACTCGAGTTCATAGTTCTGAGCACCGAACTCAGTGAGCTCAAGCTTGAATGCATCTCTGTGGAATACACCTACAGCAGTCTTGCCTTCTACAACTTCGAGAGGCTTGAACACTTCGTCAACCTGGTCAGAGATTTGCTTGCCGTCTGTAGCGATGGTCTTTGGCATGGTTGTAACGTCGTCGAAGTACTTAACACCCTTAGGATCACCTGCTGTATAAACGTCGTCAAGGAGAATACCCTCAGTGATAGTCAAATCGTATGGCTCAATAACCAGAGGCTGAGCATAAGGAACTGACTGGTCGTGAGCAATTACCTTCAGGACACGCTTGTTAATCATGAACTTAGCAGTATTGCTGTAAGAAAGCGTGTAGTTAGCTAATCTGGTTGCACCTGGATTAACAAGTCCGTCGAAGTTAACGTTCTTAACCGTGTAGCCACCGTCCTTAACTACTTCACCAGCATCACGGCCTGTGAATGTAACCTTGTTGGCAATCCATTCAACGTCGCTTGGCAGAGCGTTAGTCACAGTGATTGTAACAAAACCCTTAGTGAATACAGAAACGTTGTCGTCCTCGTTTTCATCAAGATCTTCGCTCAGTGTCCATACACCTTCTTCCTGTACAGGATCATATTCACCATAGAACTTAGATGCGCCAGTTACTTCAACTGTCAGAGCACGACGAGTGATTTCGAAGTCACCCTGCGCAAGCTGGAATGAGTAGTTGCCGTCGTACTGAGTACCATAAGACTTGGATCCATATGGGAATGTGAATCTGAAGTCACGGATAGTAGTTGCATAATGACCTACATCTTCACCACGTTCTCTGCTGATTGTATAACGGTACATATCCTCGAAGTAGTTACCGCTGTTACCGATAAGGTCAGCCTCAGGAACTTCAATTTCATCTCTTGTAAACTTAACGTACTGCCAGGTGTTGCCAACCTGCACGTACTCGTAAACATCCCATGCATAGTCAGCAGGTTCATCATCACCATATTCCTTAGAGTCAACCGAACGGATGAACAATGGGTAATGGTTGATGTTGAGGATACCTTCAACCAAACGAACGTCGTAGTTCTTGTATGCAGTTGGATAGTCGTCGATAGTCAGGTGGTATGTACCAACATTGTTGGTGGTGATGAAAGTCTTCTCACCGTTTACATTGTCAACCTCACCAGTTTCCGGATCAATATACTGATACTTCTTCACGTTCTTCTCAACGTCAGCCTTCAGGTCAGTTAAGTCAACACCAGCAGGAGCTTCGTAAGTGATAAGAGTCTTCAGATCGAGTGCATCACCGTAAGTGATGTTCTTTTCTGCAGGATTGAACTTGATAACGATTTCATCTGTACGATAGATGAGGAAGTTAGCAGTTGCAGTAGACACAATGTTGTAGTTACGAGTTCTTGCGTCAGGATTGATGCTGATCACGTAGTTACCGGTATGCTCGCCTTCTTCTCTGATAATCAATTTAGCAGGGGTGTTAGGCTGACCATTCTTGTAGAATGTGACCTCGCTCTTCAATTGACCGTTGCCGTCGTTATCACGACCCTTTGGACCCTTACCTGTAGCGAATGTAGGAATTGACAATGGGCTAGGATCAGCTGTGTTGAATGCCTTGCTGTTGTCAGTAAGTGCAGTAATATTCAACTCAGCCTTTGTAATCTTGAAGTAAGCCTGTACTGAATTGAAGGTGTAGTTACCATTTGTAACCTGAGTTACAGTAGCACTTGGCCATCTGTTGTTATTAACATTACCACCTTCAGTTACGTTGATCAGGTCGTTCAGACCATCACCAGCTGCCCAAGAAATAGCGAAGTCCTTAGGATTAACCAGCTGAGTGTCTGTATTCTTGATGGTTACAGTAGGCATTGGGTTCCATTCTGCACCCTTGTACTCATAACCATTACCGTCGAATGCAACTTCGATAGTTACTTGCTTAGGATTGATTGTAAAGCCGACAGGTTCGAATGTAACAGTGTAGTTAGGATTGTCCCAAGTGAAGTCGTATGGAGAGTCCTTCACGTCCTCACCAGCTACGCGATCGATGTTCAGAACATCCTTCAGGTTCTTGGTCTCATCAACGAAGTCCTTAGCGTTTGTTACATCAGTTTCACCAGACAGAATCTGGAACTTCTCTGTTGCACTCTTGTCAGCAATGAAGCTAGGATCTGGATCACCATAAGTCTTGCTGTTGTTAGCAACATGAACAGTCAGAGGAGCTGGATCGATAAACAGGATACCGTCGTTGTTCTGGATAATAATCTCGTAGTTACATGGTTCTTCGGTTTCTTTATAATTGATGGAATATTTATGACCACCCTCGACAACAGTCTCTCTGAGTGCGTCGGAGTTGTTGGCATCGTTGATGTTTCTTTCCATCACGAGGAAGCTCTGGATGTACTGCCATTCCTCACCACCGTACTCAATCTGCAAAGCAGAGTTTGCGTCAATTGAGAAGTTAGGAGCTGGATCCTTTTCACCGTAAACCTTATGTTCAGTAGCAGGAGTAATGGTGACAGCGTAAGCCTTCACTTGGAAAGTCTTCTCCCAAGTTCCAGTATAGTTGCCCTTACCGGTAACAACGATGGTCTGTGAGCCACTTTCACCATTAGAACCGTCAGCCCAAGCCCAAGAGAAGTCACCTGCTGCTTCTTGTCCAAGAACAAGAGCTACATCGTTATACTCGAAGTCGAAGTTGCCTGCAGTAATCTGAGCAACACCTGAAGGATTGTAAGTAGGAGCTGTGAAGCCCTTTGATACGTCAGTGTCGGCAATGTTCTTAGCTACGATATCGTAATTAACTTCAGTTTCACCTTCGTAACTACCAATGAAGTTGATAATGAAAGACTTCTGACCAACATTGGTGTAGTCTGTAGCATCGTTATTATCTGTGTCATAAGTCCATTCAACCTCAAAGTCAGTACCCTCAACCAAAGTAACCCATACAGGTTCTGCTTCAGTACCCTTGTTGTACTTAACAGTAGCGTCAGCAGCAACAGCTGGAGTTGTAGTAGCTGTGAATACAGGCTTCTGCTCCTTAGTGTTATAAACATAACCATTTGCTGCAGGTTCACCTACTTGTGGCATTGTTACTACAGCAGTATTGCTCAGATCCATACCAGTAACTGTGAATGGGAGAGTAATTACAACAGCCTGATCGTCAACTGTACCTGTCTTATAGTTGCCCTTAGGAGTAACTACATAGAAGTAAGAACCAGCTTCTACAGCAGCATCTGCGTCACTACTAGCAGCTGCTGTACCTTTCTTGAGTACTGCATCGAAGTCGGCAGCTGTCAAAGCAACCTTGTTAGTTGGATCGACTGTAGCACCAGGAGCTACTGGTGTAACAACACCCTTACCTTCAACAGCAGGTTTCTTGTCAGTTCCGTCATATGCGAATGCAGGGCCGGCTGGATTAAGCCAGAAGTCAGCAGCGGTCAGTTCATAAGGAGCAATTGTGTAGTCCTTAGTGAAAGAGCCTTTGTAAGCACCGATACCAGTGATGGTAACTGTCTTACCCTCGCCAGCATTAGTATAATTATCATTAGCATCGTATGTGGCAGTGAAATCAGTGCCGAATACCAATGAAGTGGGAGAGCTTGCAGTTTCTTTCACCTTAGCATCGCCACTTGTAAACAAATCGTCGAGCTTCTGCTCAGTACCGTTGAATGTAATAGTAGGAAGAGCCCATGTCCAAGTGCTGATGTCAGTACGAGTTGTGGATACAGGATCTTCAACGATTTCATCAATACCTTCAGAAGGTGTCCAGTACATGTGGAACTTGTCGATGTCAAATGCACCTTCTTCAAGAGCATCTGGATTAGGATTAAGACCTACAAGAGTATACTCTATATTAGGCGCTTCACCTTCTGCCTGATAACCAATCAGCCAATCATAATGATGGAAAGAAGTGCGTTCTACAACAGATGCAACACCAAACTTGCGGTCATTAGTACCTGTACCGAAAGTCTGCACGGCCTTCTCACTCCAAGGGTTACATGGGTTGTTCTCGTTAATTGCTGGATCGTCATAAGCAAACTGAACTTTGTAGCTACCAGAAGTGGGAGCCTCGAAGACAATCCATGGGAAACCTTCAGGGTGACCACCATTAGTAGCACCAGTGTACATGTCATGATTAACGCTTGAAGCAATGTACCAGTCGTTTCGCTCAGCATTCCAGGCATCTTGCGCAGCTCCAGCTTCAGTAGGAGTGTAAGAATCATAGTACAACTTCAAAGCACCACTTTCAACTGATGCATCAAACGTCGCCTTGTTCCAGATGAACTCATAACCAGGTGTGTTTCCGTTCTTTGCAGGAACTTCTTCATAAACCTGGAATGGGACATACACAATTTTCATTGTGTTTTCTCCCGTAAGAGTGAACTTGAGGTAGTAGTTGCCAACAGACAGTTTGTTAGACGGACCGTTTGTTGATACTACTTCTGTCATTACACCAGAGACTTTGTGGACAACCGTGTAAGTTCCGTCCAGCGCTGGCGAAATAGTCGTACCGGCAGCAAGAGCTTCACCACCATAGTTGATTGCTACAACTTCTGGTAGGCCTTCACCGGCTGCCACCCATGTTTCGGTCCCCAGGAACTTGGCTGTATAGCCTCCGCCCGCTTGGACCACCACATTGGTCTGTGCCCACGAACTCAGGAATGAGAACAGGGCAATTAAAGCAAATAGTACTTTCTTCTTCATAATACTAAAAGTTTTAATTTGATTGTTAATAAATAAAGTTAATTATAAATAAAAAATAGTTGTTGAAATTTTTCTCTTCTTTCTTCTATTTTCAGATGACGGGCATTTTCTCCCTCGCAGGTGCGGTGGGGCAAGCCATGAATGCCCCCAAACTGTACCACCTCCCTCCTTCCTTTCGCGTGCGTACATATTATAATAATATTGCGGCCGCTATGTTTAGCGATTTCTGAAATCCCGATAAACAGTACGTTTTAGAGGGGTGGAGACGTAGCGGGTAACAAACTGGTAACAAAATCTCATTTTGCCATCGTCCAGACTATTCCCTTCAGGTCTCCATTTTGTACATTTTTTGCTATTTATCTTACTGATTCATATATATATACAAAAATGCGCTAAACATAGCATCCGAGTAACAAAATGAGTAACAAAAGTAACAAATTAAGGGCATGGATGAAAGTCAAATGATGGATAAAAAAAGGCGCCCAGCGTAGAGTAATACGCTGGGCGCCAGTAATATGTGATATTGGGCTTCTTATTTAGCAAGGACGTTTTTTAGGTAGTTGGAAAACGTCCTGCACTTCCTTCATGGCAGCTTCGGTCATACCGTCGGGTTCGCTGCCCATGTTGCGAGCACACATAAAGATGTTCGCAGCCTTGCAGAGCACGTCGGTTTGGTCAAAGGCATCCATGATGTCTTGTCCGACAGCGACGGTGCCATGTTTCTCCCACAGCACCACGTCATACTTCTTGATTTGCTCCAAAGTGGCTTCTGCCAATTCGACGGAGGATGGGAGTGCGTAAGGTACAATGCCGATGCCGAGCGGTGCAAACGCCAATGTCTCGGGTATCATTGACCAGAGGACACGTGTCATCTCGCCTGGACGAAGGAAACGTGGAATGTGGCTCATCGCCACCAGTTCGATGGGATGCGTGTGGAGGGTTGCTTTATAGCACGAGCCAGTTTCCAAGAGATAATTCTGTAGGGCGAGGTGCGTGGGCAACTCTGATGTAGGTACCACAGGCTCGTCTGCAATGATTTCGTAACTGGCACAATCCTCACAGATACGGACAATAGAACCGTTCTGCATCGGCCAACGCGCCAAGTCACGCATCCGCTTGCCTGTTCCCTTACAATAGAAATATTTGCCTTTCAGTTGAGGCAGTACCATACCTATCTGCTTGACAGGCGCAATGGCTGGCATCGCCTTGATTTCGTCATCCACAAATTCTGTGACATTCACCGTGATGTTGCCACCATTCCTTTCTGCCCAACCTTTCTGCCAAAGATAACCCGTCACTTCGGCTATTTGGTCAATCACTGCCGCCAACCCTGGGCGACCATCCAATATACTTTTCATTGTTGTATTATTTTGTGGTGAAAGAAGGGCGTTATTTCGTCATCTCGTTATAACGTTATAATGCCCCTCTTTAACCCTTAACCTTTAATCATTTCCATACCTCTCCTTCGTAATTTCTTCCAAAGACTTTCCCCTTGTGTTGGGAGCACCAATCACGCCGACGATGAGGGAGATGAGGAGGAGGGCGATCATGCAGTAGGCAGCGAGGGTGAAGCCTTCGCCGTTCTCGCCATAGATGTAGGTGAAGACGAGTCCCCAGATGGCTGAGAGACCTCGTACGATGAAGAACATAAGGCCCTGAGCACCAGCACGGAACTTGGCGGGGAAGAGCTCTGAACCCCAGAGGGCATAGAATATCTGGACGGAGAGACCGCCGTTGATGCCCCACAGGATGGAGAATGCCCAGAGACCACCCATTCCGTTCACGCCACTGATAATCACAAACCATGTAGCCAGCGCAGCAATCAAGCCCAGCACGTAGAACAATTTGTGTGGCAGTTTGTCAATGAGGAACGCAAGTCCGAAAGTGATGGCGACGACAATCGCCCATCCCACACAACTGAGCATATTGGCCTGTTCGTTGCTCACGCCTCCTGCTGTCTCATAGATATGCGGCTGGAAGAATCCCATAACGGATGCCACGAGGTTCCAAGTGAGGTAGATGGAAGCAAGGAAGCAGACGGTCTTGACAGCTGTCTTGTTGGAGAACAATACGCCAAAAGCATGTAAAAGACCTGTGTCTTCCCCTTTCGCCTTAGCAGCCTCACGGGTGGCTTTCCATTCATCACTCTCATCGAGTTTGCGTTGTAGGTTCCAAGCAATGAATGCTACAATAAGAAGTGACAGGAACACGACCCTCGAACTGAACACATTCAGGGCATCGCCTGCCAGTTCTGCCCCACCGATGGCATGAGCAAGTGCTTCCACCCAACTGAAGAGATAACCTCCAGGGGCAAAGAACATACCCAAGAGCAGGATAATCATCGGTCCGAACCCCCACGACATTTGGGAAATGCAGATGTTACGTCCCCGTTTGTTGATTTCCGAACTTTCAGAAATGTAAGTCCATGAGGCTGGTACACCGATGCCGACTGAGATACCTGTAATCAGAAATCCTGCCAACAGCATGGGGAAATTGACGGAGCACAGGATGAGCAACACACCTGCCATATAAACAAGCAAGTTGTAGGTATAGATGAACTTGCGACCGTATTTGTCGGCAAGTACACCTCCGATGATGGCACCCAAGGCGGCACCCAAGCAGTTGGCACTGATAAAGTTGAGCCATCCCAGATGCAATTCCGAGAGCCCTAAGTATTTCTGCCAAAGGGTGAGTCCGCTGGCTCCTGCCACGATGGCACCAGCATCCAGATAATTGGTGAGCGACACAGCAATGGTGCGCTTCAAACTTCCACTATTATTCATAAAACGATAACCTTAACCCTAACGAAGTTCTTAACTCTTAATTCTTAATTCTTAACTCTTAACTCTTAACTCATCTCCTACTTGTCACTTCCTTTTCATACTCTTCTATCGCTGCAATGAAGTCAGCTCCGACTGGCACATTGTTGCGTACACAGAACTCGTCATAGACAGCTTGCCAAGGCATTGCTTTCTGCTCCTCGATGAGGGCAAGCACCTTGTAGCCTTCGCCTGCCAATTCCAGTTTCGAGATGATTTCACGAGGTTCGAGCAACGCACGGAGCATGCACTTCTGAGCAGCACGAGAACCAATGACATAGGCACCGATGCGGTTGATGCTGCCATCGAAGAAGTCAAGTCCGTAGTGTACTCGGTCGAGGGCGTCAGCACGTACAATCTCGAAGAAAAGGTCTTGGGTAGGGTCATCCATGATGGTCACATGGTCGGAGTCCCAACGCACAGGACGGCTCACATGGAGCATCAATTCCTTCACGAAAGGCAAGACAGCACTCACCTTGTCGCCCGGCATTTCTGTTGGGTGATAGTGGCCTGTGTCGATCGTCAGAATCTTGTCGTATTTGGCGGCGTAAGCCGTATAGAAATCGTGGCTGCCCACTGTGAAACTCTCCAAACCGATGCCGAAGACCTTTCCCTCGATGCAATCCTTCATCATGGGCTGCTTCTTCTCAAAAATCTCGTCCAATGACTGCTTGAGGAGGTTGCGATACAAGGCATGATTCACACTCACGTCCTTGCATCCATCATGAACCCAGAGATTCATGATACATGGATCGCCCTGTGCCTCACCCATCGCATTAGCAATATCACGACAGCGTTTCGTGTGCTCAATCCAAAAATCACGGATGCCCTTGTCTGGGTTTGCCAACGACAGGCTTCCACTCTTCGGATGGGAGAACGAGGAGGAATTGAAGTCGAGCAGGGTGTTGTTCTCCTTCGCCCAATCAATCCATGACTGGAAATACTCCACAGTCACCTCATCACGGTCAACAACCTTTCCTTTGAAATCGCCATAAATCTCATGCAGGTTCAGACGATGATTGCCAGGAATGAGGCTCTTCGCCTTGAGGATATCCATGCGGAGTTCGTCGATGTTGCGGGCAGCACCAGGGAAGTCGCCTGTGCTTTGGATGCCACCACTCATGGCACCTGCCTGTACCTCAAAACCATGCACATCGTCGGCTTGCCAGCAATGCAGCGACAAGTGGAAATCCTGTAATTGTTTCAGTACTGCTTCTGTATCTACTCCCATTTCGGCATATCGGGCCTTCGCCACTTCATACGCCTGATTCACTAATTCTTCTTTCATTGTTTTTGATTAATATATTAGTTGTTAGTTACTTTCAAATACTTCTCGTAAGCTTCATCCCATTCCGCCATATCCTGTGGCAGATAGGTCTTCATGTCAATGGAATCGGCAATCATTTGGCGCATCTCGAACCGATCTTTAACCAGTCCTACAGCCTTTGCCTGCAACATGATATTGCCGATAGCCGTACCTTCTACAGGTCCTGTCACCACAGGGATGCCGAGGCTGTTGGCGGTCATCTGCATCAGATATTCATTGCGTGAACCACCACCAATCACATGTAGTCGTTCTATAGGGAATGGCGCCAGTTCCTTCAGATAGCCCAACACCTGACGATAACGCATCGCCAGACTTTCGAAGATGCAACGTGCTATCGCCTTGTAGTCCTGAGGTACAGGTTGCCCAGTCTTTTGACAATAGATCTGTATCGCTTCCACCATGCTGGTTGGATTGGCAAATTCGGGTGCATCAGGGAAGATAAAGCTCTGGAATGCCGTTGCTTCCATACTGTCTTCATTGAGTTGGTTCACATCGGCAGGGGCATCTGTCCATTCCTTGCGACAACGCTCCAAGAGCCACATGCCACAGATGTTCTTCAGGAAACGGGTCGTCCCCTCAATGCCTCCCTCATTCGTAAAGTTATAGGCAAAGCTTTTCTCCGAGATGATGGCCTCCTCCGTCTCTATGCCCAGAAGCGACCAAGTGCCACAGCTTAGATAGGCAAACCGCTCATTCTCAGCAGGAACAGCTGCTACAGCAGAGGCGGTGTCGTGTCCTGCCACAGCCACTACGGGCACAGCACCTACACCTGTCATCCGTTGTACTTCAGCTGTCAGTCGACCCACCTGTTCACCAGGAATCACATAACGACCAAATTGGCTTTCTTCCAATCCCATCACATTAATAAGTTCGGAATCGATTCGACCTGTACGTGGATTAAGGATTTGGCTGGTGGAGAGGATGGTATGCTCGCAAACAGCCTCACCGGTCAGCATATAACCCAACGCATCAGGAATAAACAATATTTTAGCGGCAGCAGCCAGTGCCGAGTCTTGATGTTTGTGCATGGCAAAGAGTTGGAAGAGCGTGTTGAAGGGCATGAACTGGATGCCAGTCTTCTCATACACCTTCTCTTTCGACATCTGCTGGAAGTATTCCTCCATCGCCCCATCTGTGTGAGGGTCACGATAGCAGTATGGATTGCGGAGTACACCACCATCCTTGCCGATCATTACCACATCCACGCCCCAAGTGTCGATACCGATGGAAGCGATGTCGATGCCTTCGTCTGCGACTTTCTTCAGACTTTTAATGATTTCATGATACAGCCCAAGGATGTCCCAAAAGAAATGGCCTCCCGTCTCGATGATGTGGTTGGGAAATCGTGTCAGTTCACGTTGCACTAACTTACCATCCACGATGGAGCCTAAAATGGTGCGTCCGCTGGTGGCGCCCAGATCGACTGCCAAAAAGTTTGTTGCCATGAGTTTGGTCGTTTAGTTGATTAGTCGTTTAGTGGGTACAAAGGTACGATTAAGTGCGCACAATACAAAATAAATATGGATTTTTTTGTTTGATGATCGAGGGGCATTAACAAGAATCCCCGTATTCATTTCAAATAAACTAGGCTTTCCGATAAATTTCTAAAGTTTGGATTTATATTTTCAAAGTTTAGATTTATTTTTTGAAACTTTCAAAATTTATTTTGCAACTTTCAAAATTTTGTGGAAACGTAGGAATGATGAAAAAACTTCCCCTTTTATTTTGTATTATGCGCACTTAATCGTACCTTTGTACCCAAATAAACTTTTTACACATCTATTTAATTAACTAACTTATGAAGAAAATCTTTTCTATTTGTGCGACAATGATGGTTGCAGCGGGCATGTCGGCTCAGATACACACGCTGGACGTGAACACAACCAAGGTGGGAGGACCTATCCCATCAACCATGTATGGTATATTTTTCGAGGACATCAACTATGCTGCTGATGGCGGTCTGTATGCCGAATTGGTGAAGAACCGCTCGTTCGAGTTCCCCAACAACTTTGCAGGATGGGACATCTCGGGCAAGGTGACGCTGAAGGATGATGGTCCTTTCAACAAGAATCCTCACTATGTGCGTCTGGCTCCGTCTGGACATAGCGACAAGCACACCATGATTGAGAACCACGGTTTCTTCGGCATGGGCGTGAAGGGCGGTGAGGAGTATCGCTTCTCTGTCTGGGCTCGTGTACCCAATGGCGGTACGGCCAAACTTTGGATTGACCTTGTGGATAATGCCACGATGGGCGATGACCAGAAGCTGGGCAATGCCAGCGTCGAGGTGAGTGGTTCGGAATGGAAGAAATATACTGCTATCCTCAAGCCCAGCAGAACTTTTGCCAAAGCGCATCTGCGCGTGTGGGGCGACAGCAAAGTGACCACTGATGTGGAACACGTGAGCCTCTTCCCTGTTGATACTTACAGGAAACACGAGAATGGTATGCGTAAGGACTTGGCAGAAAGCCTTGAGCAGTTGCGCCCAGGTGTGTTCCGTTTCCCTGGCGGTTGCATCGTGGAGGGAACCGACCTTGCCACTCGTTATCAATGGAAGAACTCTGTAGGTCCAGTGGAGAACCGTCCTTTGAACGAGAACCGCTGGCACTACACCTTCACACATCGTTATTTCCCTGATTATTTCCAGAGCTACGGATTGGGCTTCTTCGAGTACTTCCAGCTCTCAGAAGAGATTGGTGCAGAACCTCTGCCAGTGGTGAGTGTGGGTCTTTCTTGCGAGTTCCAGAATGGCAGCAACCGTAGCAGTGCCCACGTGCCAGTGGATCAGTTGCAGCCTTACATCGACGATGTGCTCGACCTCATTGAGTTTGCGAACGGCGACCCAGCCAAGAACCAGTGGGCAAAACTGCGTGCCGACATGGGACACCCTGAGCCTTTCAACCTGAAGTATGTGGGTATCGGCAACGAGCAGTGGGGCGAAATCTATCCTGAAAACCTGAAGCCTTTCGTGGAGCAGGTGAGAAAGAAATATCCAAACATCAAGATTGTGGGCACCAGTGGTCCTGACTCTGAGGGTCAGCAGTTTGAGTACTTGTGGCCTGAGATGAGAAAGATTGGTGCTGACCTCGTCGATGAGCACTTCTATCGCAACGAGGAGTGGTTCTTGGGCACACCAGATGCTAAGAAGCGTTGGGGCAACTGTGGCGCGAACCGCTACGACAGCTATCCTCGCAAGGGTCCGAAGGTGTTTGCTGGTGAATATGCTTGTCATGGTGCTGGCAAGAAGTGGAACCACTTCAATGCCGCTCTGATGGAGGCTGCCTTCATGACAGGTTTGGAGCGTAATGCTGATGTGGTGGAGATGGCTACCTACGCACCCCTCTTCGCTCATGTGGAAGGTTGGCAGTGGCGTCCTGATGCTATCTGGTATGACAACCTCCGCAAGTTCAACTCTTGTGCGTACTATGTGCAGCAGCTTTATTCGCACAACAAGGGTACGAATATGCTGACGCTGACGATGAACGGCAAGCCTGCCGCAGGTAATCCCGACCAGGACGGACTCTTTGCCTCGGCTGTCTATGACAAGTACTCGAACGAAGTCATTGTGAAGGTGGTGAACACCAGCGACAAGGCACAGGAAGTGACCTTGAACCTGAAAGGTATGAAGGGGACTCATGATGCCAAACTCATCGTCTTCCACAGCGATGATCTGACGGCGGAGAACACGTTGGAGGAGCCTACGAAGATTGTACCTCAGCTGACGGAAATCACCGTGACGGCTCCTACGCAGACCGTCAGCGTCCCTGCAAGGACATTCTATATTTATAAGATAAAGAAATCATGAAAAGTTTTTTGAGAATTTTGCTGTTGGTTTGTGCCTTTGCTACGTTTGCAGGAGCGAAGGCACAAACTAAGCAAAACAGGAGCATAGTGGTGCTCTATGAGAATGATGTGCATTGCGCCATCGACGGCTATGCGAAGCTGGCAGGACTGCGCGATGCGATTGCCGACACGGCGGATGTGGTGCTGGTGTCGAATGGTGACTACGTGCAAGGTATGACGGTGGGTGCCATTTCGAAAGGTCAGTATGTGGTCGATGTGATGAAGGCGGTAGGTTACGATGCCATCACAATGGGTAACCACGAGTTTGACTATGGTATGGAGCGTATGTTCCAGTTGCTCCGTCAAGTGCCTGTGCCAGTTATTTGTTGCAATCTTTATGACGTGAAGTTGGGCAGGTCTGTGTTTGCACCTTACGTGATGAAGCGTCTGGGCAACAAGCGGATTGCCTTTGTGGGTGTGACGACGCCCACCTCGTTGGACACGGAGGCGTATGCGTTCCGTGATGATGAGGGCAACCTCATCTATGACTTGCAGCATGAAAGCATCGCCGTGCAGTTGCAACGTGCAGTGGACGAGGCAAGAAGGGCTGGTGCCGACTATGTGATTGTGGATTCTCATTTGGGTGAGGAAGTGACAAACCGTCAATCCGACTCTCATCTGACGGTGGCAAACACCAAAGACATAGACATTGTGCTGGATGGACACAGCCATGCTGTCATCCCTGCTGATACGGTCGTGAACAAGGTGGGCAAGCCGATTGTCGTGACGCAGACAGGTACGAAGTTCGCGAATGTCGGCAAATTGCTCATTACACCCGACGGCAAAATGACCACATCGTTGATTCCCATTGAAAGCGTGAAGGAGAAGAATGCCTACGTGGCTCAGGTGGTGGATAGCATTCATGCCATGTTGGATGCGCAGACAAGCCGCGTGATTTGTCATAGCGAAGTGCCTCTTCGCATTCTCGATGATGCAGGGAATGAGGCTATACGCATGGGGGAGACCAATGCGGGTGACGTCGTGACGGATGCCTACCGACTGATGACGGGTGCTGACATCGCTGTGCTGAACAGTGGTAGCGTCCGCAATGAGGTGAAGAAGACGGGCGACCTGACTTATGGTGACCTCCTTTCACTGCTGCCATACGACAACTACATCGTGGTGGCAGAGGTGCCAGGCAGCACACTTCTCTCAATGCTCAAGAAACTGGTGAGTTTCCTGCCAACTCCTGACGGCCAGTTCCCACAGGTGTCAGGCATGAAGTTCACCACCAAGGTGTCTGACCACAGCGTGAGCGATGTGCAGGTGCTGAATGGTGCCACGCAGCACTATGAGCCCATCAAGCCTGAGCGCATCTATAAGGTTGCCACGACGAAATACTGTGTGGCAGACGGCGGTCTCTACAACACCTTGCAGGGTTGCAAGATTGTGCTGGAAACCAAGAAGACCTACAGCGATGTCTTTATCGAGTATGTCACCGACCGTCTGAACGGACATATCGGTCAGGAATACGCAAAACCACAAGGACGCATCACGGTCATCAAGTGAATGCGTCGATAACATAAAAGGGCTGACATCGTGTGATGTCAGCCCTTTTTATTTGGTTTTGTGTTGCAAACTAATTATTCTGCAACTTCTTCTTCAGCTTCCTCAGCCTCGAGCTCCTCTTCAACAGGAGCCTCTTCTGCTACAGGTGCAGCCTTAGGAGCTTCCACCTTCTGCTTTGCAGGATTCTTCTCACCTTCCTCGTTGACCACCTCGAATGGGATGGCAACAGATACTTCACGGTGGAAGTGTGCTACAGCTTCATAGTCACCCAGAGTCTTCACACCCTTGATGCTGATGAGCTTGCTGTCAATTTCGAGACCCTTCTCAGCCAGTGCTGCTGCAATTTCCTTTGGACCTACAGAACCGTAGATGTTGCGGCCCTCAGAAACGCGTGCCTTGATGGTGAGAGATACACCCTCGAACT
>Ga0310786_10003086_pt1 | contig 24556 bp, 16 predicted proteins | sample AusTroGonzalo_MG_FD_203881 | JGI IMG/M metagenome (GOLD analysis project Ga0310786, IMG submission 203881) | Bovine rumen microbial communities from tropical cattle in Woodstock, Queensland, Australia - Gonzalo_03 (v2) (version 2) | ecosystem: Host-associated > Mammals > Digestive system >...
TTGGCGCTTTGACGCCGCTTTCTGAACTTGGACGAATTGCAGCAGGGAAAATCGAAAGTTTGGTATAATACACACCATAATGGCTTTTATTCTGTCAGTGTTGCCGGTTGCGGTTCTTGTCGTCGCCCTTGTCGCCTTGAAGGCGCCTGCGTGGAAAGCTGCGCTCGTCGCGTTTGCCGTCGGAGCGGCGGAGGCCTTGTTCTGGCGTGGAATCTCCTTTGGAGAGCTTGTCGTTTGCGCCGAACAGGGCGTCTATACGGGTCTCTTTCCGATAGGGCTTATAGTCTTCGCGGCGCTTTTCACCTACGGGGTGACGGAAACCTCTGGCGCGATAGCCGACATAAAGGCCGGGCTTAGCTCGCTTTCTTCCGATCGCCGCTTCATGGCGCTCCTTGTCGTATGGGGCTTCGGGAACTTCATGGAGGGCATGGCCGGCTTCGGTACGGCCGTTGCAATCCCCTGTGCGATTCTCGTAGGCGTTGGCTTTGACCCGCTTAAGGCAGTTCTCTGCTGCCTCGTGGCAAACACGACTCCCACTGCGTTTGGCTCCGTCGGAGTGCCTACGAGCGTTCTTGCGAGCGAGGCGGGGCTTGATCTTCGCGCTCTCACCTCCACGATCGTTTCGTTGCAGATTGCGGTGACTGCCATCCTGCCGTTCCTAGTCCTCGTTGCAGCAGATGGCTGGCGCGGGCTTCGCGAATGCTGGAAGCTCGCTCTTGGCGCTTCCGCCGCGTTCCTCGTGCCGTGGGTTCTTTCTGCGCGTTTCGTCGGCTGCGAGCTCCCCGACATTGTGGGAGGAATCGTCGTCATGGTAATCTTCGCCTTTCTCGGGAAACGCGGCGGAACGGATATTCGCAGGCAAACATGGGCGTGGATGCCGTTTTCGATTGTAGTTGCATCTCTCGGGGCTATCTCCTTCCTGCCGTCGGCGTGGAAGCCTGCGCCGGGCTTTACGGTGCTTGTCGCCGGGATTGTCGGCGGACTTTGCCAGGGGATAGGGCCTCTGCGGCTTTTTGGCGTCGCTGCGAAGACGGCGAAGCGCTATGCCCTCGCGGTATTTACGATTTGTACTGTTCTTGCTCTTGCCAAGACGATGGTTGCGTCGGGGCTTACGCAGATTCTCGCGGACGGGCTTGTCGCGGCGACTGGGCGTGGATATGCCGCAGTGTCCAGTATCGTCGGTGCGCTTGGGGGCTTCGTCACAGGATCTGGAACGAGCACGAATGTCCTTTTTGGCGCGTTGCAGGCCTCCGTCGGATCGTCTGAGGCGGAGAAGTTCCTTTTTGCGTCGGCAAACGTCATGGGCGCAGGGATCGGAAAGATGGTCTGTCCCCAGTCGATAGTCCTTGGTTGCGCGGCGGTGGGACTCGCCGGGCGAGAGAGCGAGGTCATGAAGCGGGTATTCCTGTATTTCGTCGCAGTTCTTGTCCTCGCCTGTGTCGTTACATGCGTTTTCAGCGTCGTTGCAACGTTGCGATAGAGTGTGATATAATTGCAGTCAACTAAATTCAAGAGATGAGCATTCGCGTAGGTATAGTAGGGCTTGGATGCCGCGGCGACATGGCGATGGACCGCCTGCCGATAATTCCAGGCGTAGAGGTGGCGGCCATGTGCGAGACGAGGCAGCATCTCGTCGCCACCCAGCAGGCAAAGCTTGCGAAGAACGGCCTTCCGCCGGCGCGGGAGTTCGTCGGGCCTGAGGCATACAGGGCGATGTGCGACTGGGACGGCATCGACGTCGTCTACAACTGTGCGCCGTGGAGCCTCCACGTCCCGATAGCCGTCTGCGCGATGGAAAGCGGCAAGCATGCGCTCGTAGAAGTCCCGGCCGCCTTTACGGTAGATGACTGCTGGCTCCTTGTGGAGACGGCGGAGCGAACCGGTAAGTATTGCATGCAGCTCGAGAACTGCTGCTACGGGGAGATCGAGCTCCTTGCGCTGAACGTCGCGCGGAAGGGCCTTTTCGGGCGTATCGTCCACGGGGAGGGCGCGTATCTCCACGACCTCAGGAGCTACAACTACAACACGCCCGAGGAAGACGCCCAGTGGCACTACCGCGACTTCTGGCGGCTCAAGTGGAATGCGGAGCACAAGGGAAACCAGTATTGCACCCACGGGCTCGGCCCGCTCTGCCGGTGCATGGACATAAACCGCGGCGACAGGCTCGACTACATAGTGTCGCTCGAGTCTGATCCGGCGGGCTTCGAGGAATACGCCCGCGCAAAATACCCTGCGGGCGACTGGCGCGCGGCGCTTAAGGTCGCAATGGGCGACGTGAACACCACTCTTGTGCGGACGGTCGGCGGGCGGTCGATCATGCTGCAGCACGATGTCGCCACGCCGAGGCCTTACGACAGGCTGAACAAGATTGTCGGCACTCGCGGCATTCTCGCAGACTATCCATTCCGCATCGGCTGGGAGGAGGAAATTGGGAAGGGCGTCCACAAGTATTTCGACGAAGAGCGCGCCGCTTCCGTGCGCGAGGAATACATGCACCCTCTCTGGCGACAGGCGGGCAAGCTTGCGCAGGAGGTCGGCGGACACGACGGCATGGATCTCATAATGGACCTAAGGTGGGCGTATTGCATGCAGAACGGGCTGCCGCTCGACCAGGACGTCTATGACCTCGCCGCATGGTGCGCGCTTGGCGAGCTTACAGAGAAAAGCGTGAGGACAGGCTCCATGCCCCAGAAGGTGCCGGACTTCACGCGCGGAGCCTGGGAACGCCGCAAGCCGTCGGGCATTGACTCCTTTGACCCGTCAAAAATCGACATCGGGAGTATCCGCCCCCTGGCAAAGCCAGCCTGATTGATTTGTTTGGATATTCCCCAATATTTGTAGTGGAATACAGCAGCGTGGCGTCGCGTCGGGATGCTCGCTCTAGCGAGGGTGTTGCCTAATTTATGCGCTTCGGGTCGGGAAGCACCCCGCTAGCGCCCGATTCGCGGCTCACTTCGTTCGGGGGATACGCTCGCTCGATCTCGGGTGTCGTCGCTCCGGGTCGGGAAGCTGCACGCTCGGTCTCGTCCGTTCAGGTTTGCGCTTCTTTCCCGCGACAATCAACCGCCTTCAGCCTGCCATGCCTCGGCTGTTATCTCTGGCTGCGGACTGTGCGCTTCTTACGCCTGCAAACCTTCTCTACCTCACTCGCGTCACTTCCCTCCCCTCCGCTTCCATACCTACCCCCCAGCGCCTTCGCTACCGCACAACGAGATGCTACGCCTTTAAGCGGAGAGGTGTGGAAGTCGCCGGAGCGGAGGGATGTCGCGAGTGAGGAATACGGAGGACTCGGCGCCGTATGAGAGGCTTCGCACGCAGCCAATGGTAGATGCCGAGGCATGGCAGGCTGAATGAAGTCGATTGTCTAAGCGCGAAAGGCGCAACGAGGTCCGAAGTGAACGAGACCGAGCGAGCATCCCGAAGCGACGGCGAAAAAACGTTGATCTACTCGAGCGCCGCAGGCGCGAGAGGGACGGAAGACGCCGAAGTCGCCATCCATGGTGCGGGAGTGCCGTTTAGCATTGTCCGAGGCCGAAGGCCCAGCCGCCATCGCAGGTCGCTAGAGGCGTGCGAAATCGCCTGCACTCTGAAAGGTACCCCCAACACTAACAAGCAACTTAGATGTTAGTTAAATCGTGTAGACGCTCGGAATGCTTCGGTTGGGCAGCACAAGAAAAATTCGAGAACCTCCAAACCGATTTGCCAAAGGACGGATGGGCGTTATTATGGTATAATTACCAGAACCGTTGCGGAGTGGAGGGGTTCCATACTGTGCGGCGACAAAACGGAGAGCAAGGCAAAATGGACATATATATCGGAAAAGACAAGGACGACATGGCCGCGGCTGCGGCAAAGATGGCGGGAGACCTGATACGCTCAGCGATTGCGGAGCGCGGCGAGGCAAGAATTATCGTGGCGACTGGCGCGAGCCAGTTCGAGTTCCTCGCGAAGCTCGTCGCCGAGCCCGGCATCGACTGGACTAAGGTGACAGGCTTCCACCTCGACGAATACGTGGGCCTCCCCGCGACGCACAAGGCGAGCTTCCGCGGCTACATGCGCGAGCGCTTTGTGGCGAAGACACCCCAGCCGATGAAGGCGTTCAACGAGGTGAACGGCGAGGCCGCCGACACTGAAGCCGAGGTTTCGCGCCTTGAGGCCCTTATCCGCAAGGCTCCGATCGACGTCGCCTGCGTCGGCATCGGCGAGAACGGCCACCTCGCGTTCAACGATCCGCCGGCGGACATCGACTGCGCAAGGGCCTACAAGGTGGTGCCGCTTGACGACAAGTGCCGCATGCAGCAGGTCGGAGAGGGATGGTTCGCGACAAAGGACGACGTCCCCGCCTACGCTTTCTCGATGACGATGAAGCAGATCCTCTGGTCGAAGGCGATAGTCTGTACCTGCCCCGACGAGCGCAAGGCCGAGGCGGTCAAGGGAGCGGTCGAGGGCCCTGTCACGAACATGCTGCCTTCTTCGTTCCTGCAGCTCCACCCGACTTGCGGGATGTTCCTCGACCCTGGCAGCGCGTCGCTGCTTTCAAAGTAGCGGATACCCCGAGCCGCCGCCGGGCTGCGCGAAGCCAAGCGTTCCGCAGCCCGGTCCGACGGGGAATGCGTTTGCAATCGCCGAGCGAACGTAGCGCTTGGCGTTCCAGACGGCTTCCCTGACGTCGCGCCCGAGCGCGAGTTCCGCCGCAATCGCGGCGGCGAGCGAGCACCCGGTTCCGTGGGTCGATACGGGGTTTTCCACCCACGGGAGGGAAAACTCCTCGCATCCGTCCTTGCCGCAAAGGACGTCAACGGCCTCTTCGCCGTCCCCATGGCCGCCTTTTACGAGGACTGCGCAGCCAAAGGCCTCGTAGAGCCTTTTCGAGAGGTCCCTGGCGTAGGCGGCGTCCTTCTTGGGGCCGTCGCCCGCTTTCGCTCCGCAGAGCGCTTCCGCCTCCGGAATGTTAGGGGTGATGAGCGTGGCAATAGGCAGGAGGCTTTTGGCGAGCGCCGCGACGGCCGAGTTCGACGAAAGCTCCGCGCCGCTCGTTGCAACCATTACAGGGTCGACCACCTTGGCGATCTCCTTCCGGCGCGAAAGCCTGTCTGCGACAGTCTCCACGACCGACGCGTCAGGGAGCATGCCCGTCTTGGCGGCGCGGATATTATAGACTCCGAGGACCGCGTCAAGCTGCGCGGCGACAAAGTCCGGCGGGACGGCGTGGATCGCGGAGACGCCGAACGGGTTCTGCGCCGTGAGCGCGGCGACAACTGTGCAGCCGTGCAGCCCGTGGCAATGGAAGGTGCGCAGGTCCGCCTGCAGTCCGGCGTTTCCGCCACAGTCGCTGCCTGCTATCGCAAGGCAGCAGGCGCGGGCTTTCCTCTCGTTTGCGTTCATCTGTCTTTCCCCTGAATTCTATTTGCGCCATTATACCAAAAAAAAGGCGTTGCCGCTCGCTCGGCAACGCCAGACCTTCACCCTCCGGCTAGTCAAGCAGTTGCTTTCGCAGGGCGATTGTAGCCGCTTCAACGCGATTTGCCGCTCCAATCTTTGCGTATATTGCGTTCGCGTGTTTCTTTACGCTGTCTTCACGAATGTTGAGAAGGTCGGCGATGTCGCGGTTGGAAAGGCCCCTAACCAAGAGGTCAAGTATCTGAAGTTGCCTGTTGGTCAGCTTTTGGTTCGGCGGGTTTTCCGTCATGACGCGTTTTATCTCCGGGGTTAGTATCTGATTGCCGTTGGCTATGTTTCTCACGGCCGCTATCAGATTGTCGTTGTCGTCCGTTTTCATCATTGCTCCTGTCGCGCCAGAACGTATGGCGCGAGCGATGCCCTCCGCTTCGCCGTAGCTTGTAAGTATGAGGATCTTCACGTCTGGCTGGACGGAATGTATCTTTTCGGTCGCCGTCGCACCATCGAGCTTCGGCATTCGATAGTCCATGATGATCACGTCGGGGTTGAGTTCGCGCGACAGGGCCACCGCAGTTTCTCCGTCGTCCGCTTCGCCGACTACGGTAAAGTCCTTCTGCGTGCCGAGCAAAGACGAAAGCCCCGTCCTCACGATAGCATGGTCATCTGCGATAAGGATTCTGATTTTCTTCATGTGTCCTCCTCCAAGTTGTCGTCCTCCGGCAATTCCATGGATACTATCGCCTTCGTGCCGTTTTCGGCACTGCTTGCAAATGAAAGTTCGCCATTTAGTCGTTTTAGTCGTTCCCTGATTCCTTGTATTCCGAAATGTCCCTGTCCCGCTCCGGGGCATTGATCTGGATCAAAGCCGCAGCCGTCGTCCTGGACGGAGAAGTGTATGCTTGTTTGATCGATGCTCCCCGCGACTTTGACAGATGAGGCGTGCCCGTGGTGGACTGCATTTGCCACGAGTTCGCCTATGATGCGCAGGATGTTGTGCGCGACATTGTCCGACAGCTGTTCTCGTGGCACGTTGAAGCGGACAGCCAGGTTCGTGTTGCCAATGAATGGATCGAGCGTGCGGCGTATTGAGTCGTTCATGTCATGGTCGCTCAGCATGTTGCTCCGCAAGTCGTATATGCATGTGCGAAGTTCGTTTCGGCAGGACTTGAGCGTTCTTGCCGCAAGATCGAGGTGGCGGTTCATTTCCTCCGGATTGTCGGAGAGGTGCCTTGCCGAGTCTATTTCCAGAGAAACGCCGGTCAGTCCCTGAGAGAGGGAGTCGTGGAGTTCTATCGAAAGGTTGTTGCGCTCGCGCATCTTCATGTCGGAATTGACGTGCGCGAATATCTCCTTCTTCAAGTCTTTTTCCCTGGCCTTGACCGCCTTATGGAGCAGAATGTTCCAGAATGCGATTCCGCCAAGGATGGACAGCACGATTCCAAGAACGATCAGTAGCCTTTTTGGGGTCCACCAGGAGGGATGTGAGATGACGCGTATGTCGTCAGGTGAGCGCACCACCAGGGTCATCCCATGGATCTGCGGGAATGCCGAATAAGGGCTCCAGTTGGAGCCTTCCATTATGCATACGCCCGCCAGCTCCACGCCGTATCCGATTTTCACTTTGTCGATTGCCGCAGGTGCAGGGGTGGTGTCCACCGGGATCATGAACGAATCGCTTTCAAGGAAAAAACGCTTGTTGCTGTATTCCCCGGACATCATGGCCTTGACTGTTCCTCGAATCCTTATGGTGCGCCCGAACCAGGATGGATCATAACGGAATTGGTTGTTCCTGTCTGAAAAAAGGGACTTCACCGGGATGTCTTTAGGCGCGTCGAACAGCAGTGGCGGTCCAAGAGACTTTCGCCATTTGGCCCGCAGCAGATTGATTCGGAAGAAGTTCGACGCCGGAAGTCCCGCCACTTCCACCATGGTTCCGCAAGCAGGCAAGTCGTCTTCCGCAAGCTCCACTTCGGTCAGCCTGGACCAGTTGTCTTTCACAATCAGCTTGTTGCGCCCCCACGTAGCAATGACAGTTCCCACCGTACGACAGCGCCCATGCTGCGCTATGCGCGACGGGTCGAGCTTGCCGAGCTCTCTCGTGTCAGGGACGTCGAAGTCGTCCTTGGGCGGCGAAGACATGACCTTGAAGGCATCGTTGCCGCTGACAACCAGCGCCCTGCCCAGGCGAATCCTGCTGCCGCCGTTCAGGAAGCTGCACACGCCTGTCACTTCCAGTCGCGAGCCAACCATGGCCTGCAGCCGCTTGACCGTATCTTCGCCACGCCTTCTGAAGCAGAGCACCGTGTCGCCGCCGTCCTGAAGCACGAGGCATGCAAAGCCCGAATCTATTTCGTCGAGGAACACATCGCGCAACGTCGCCGTTATGCGCACAAACCTGCTGTCCATTCTGCCGTCGGCCAGGTCCTTCACGGACGCAGGAGTCGGCGGCGGAGGGGCGCCCCGGCCCGTAACGCCAAGCGAGGAGCAGTTCCTGCGAATGGTTCCGTTGCTGCCGATCGCCGTTCTCCCCGAAGCGTGGATGATATCGCCCGCCCTGACATCGCAGAACGGATTGAAGGTCTCGTTCGCTATCGTCACCGCATTGCCGGAGCTGTCTTCCACGGCGACAACTCCCGACACCCTGGATTCTGCGTAAGTCACGACACCGCTGATTGCGTAACGAGCGCCCGGCACGACGCAGTCTGCCAGCTGGGCGAGGTTGGTAATGATTGCGGCTGCAAAAACGAATGTCGAACATGGCATCATAACAGCACGATATTTTATCATATAGGCGGAGTTCGGCGTAGCCCCCTAACGTGGAATTGTGGCTGGATGCCGTTTTCGCTATAATTTTGCCATTTAAAAGAATAAGGAAGGCATAGTCATGCATAAATCCACGAGCGCAACGAAGGGGTATGAAATTTCCAAGGCGAGGCTTGCCATGTTGCTGCTGGCAGCTGCCAATATGGCTTCGGCATTTGGAGGCACGACCTACTACTACGTGGGAGCGTCAAACGTGTGGAACACTGCGGCGTGCTATTCGCTTACATCTGGAGGCGCGGGTGGCGCCGGCATACCTGGCCCGGATGACTCCATCTGGATCGCGAAGGGTCAGACCGTGTATCTCGACGACAACACGATCGGATTCCTCAATGGCGTGAAAGAGGTCAATTTCCGGCTTAATGATGCCACGGCATACGTTCATTTGGAAAACGATTTCAGCCTGAACTGCTGGTTCGGAGATCTTGACAGCACCGGAAGCACGGGCGTGTACCTCGTGAAGACCGGTGGCGGCAAGCTCATATTTGCGAAACAAGGCACCGAGGAACACGTCGGCGGCCGTAACAGGGTTGACTGCTACAACTACAACATCGGTCTCGACATCCGCGAGGGTTCCGTGCAGCTGGAGCCGGTGTACGATTCGACGTTCCGGCATAACTACAAGAACGTGAAGATGTCATCCGGTACGACGCTGTTCGGCGTGCCGGGCGGCATAACGTGCCTCTGGTCGCTTGCGGGCGCGGGAACGGTCACCAATCTCGGAGCATCCGCCGAGTTGCGCGTGGTTAGGGCATACGACGCCCCTACGGAGTTCTCCGGCGTCCTGTCGGGTTTTACGAAGTTCTGCCCGGCCGGGCACGCCTACTACACGGGCACGGAGAGCACGATCGGCGGTTCCAACTTCTATCCCTACAACTACACGGGATCCGACAATACCGGCATTACTGGCTTCATGACCTTTGCCGGGGGCAGGGACAGCCCGTCGTCTCTCGGCCGTGGCAACGTGTACGCAGACACCAGCGCCTTCTACCTGCTGTATCTTGGCGATACGGGCGAGACGATTGAAAGGACCGTCACGTTGCGCAACACGGTGGCTGCAGGCGCGACATTTGACGCCGGCGCGCATGGCGGACTTGCTTTCACCGGCGATTTCGTTGCGCACAATTCAACATACAAGCAGCAACGCCTTGTGCTGACAGGGTCCAACACCGTCGTCAGCGTGCTTTCCAACGCATTCTCGCGCATAGCCTCAAACGGCACGAACTGCTCCTTCCATGTCACGAAGCGGGGGACCGGGACGTGGCGCTTTGCCGAAAACGAGAACCGCAATCTGACGGGTGCAATCGCGGTAGAGGACGGAACGCTTGAATTCGAGTCCATACACGAATCTGGGTTGCCGAGTTCGCTCGGATATGCCACGGACCTGTACGAAGACAAGTGCGACTATCCCGCCAACCTTGAACGCGTGCCGTACGCCTATCTCCTCGGCGGCAGTGGCACGACTGGCGTCCTTCGCTACATCGGGACGAACTCCCAGGTGGTGACGACGCGTCAGATCGCGTTGAATGGCGCAGGCCGCTTCGAGGCTCCTAACTGCGACGTGATGAAGTGGAGTGGCGTGACCGCTGTCGGCGCGGGCGAGAATTCCCTTGCGATATGGTGCGCGGAAGGGCAGACGAACCATTTCGCCAACATCACAAACGGCGCGGGTGTCGTCAGCGTGGCGAAAGACGGTCCCGGCGACCTCGTCCTTACCGGCGAGCTTTCCTTTGGCGGCGACCTGTCCGTCTCCGGCGGAGGCACGCTGACGGTACGCGACATCTCCAACGCGCTTTACCGGTACTATAGGCTGACTTTGAAGGAGACGGTGGGGACTTCGACGAACGCGGAGTACTCAGACTATACGGTCGCATACAACGACAACAATGCCGCCAACCGCAATTCGCGATTGATTGGTCTGAACGAGTTTGGTTTGTACAATGAAGGCGGGGTTCGGCAGAATACTCATAATTCCGCATCGGCGCTGGCCAAATCCCCGGCGCAGCTTGAACCGGGCCATATCGCAGTCGAAGCAGAGGATTTATTGGTGTATTGGATCAACGGAGACCGAGACTACAGCGCTTGGCAACTCCTTAACAATGGCAATTCGGGAGGATCCCATTTTTGCGTCAAATGGAAAGACGTTACAAAGGCACCCCGTTACAATGATCCCGAGACGTGGATATCCACTGTGATGCGGGTAAAAGCGGATGCGGACGCCATAACGCGCTACGATCTCAATTTCGTTTCCTATAGAGGCGAAGGCAATTTCATAAGAACGCCCACTGCATTTTCCATTTCCGCCTCCGCAGACGGACTTTGTTATGAGGATCTGGTTGCGACAAACGACATCATGCACACGCAGACCGCTTATTATACTTGGCTTTCCAATGGATCTGCTGGAAGCAGGAATCCGGAGGATGCAGCCCGTACAAAGCTGCCGCTTCCCGCGTCGCATGTGCAGACTTCCTACAGCGTGCTGAACAACGTGCGGTCCGTTTCCGTCGCCGCAGGCTCTACGCTGAAGTTCGAGGGCGCCGTTGCGCCGGAGGTTTCCGCGCTGTCGGTAGATGCGTCCGGCATGGGCGTGATTGACGGGTTCTCCTTTTCGGCGAATGGCGCTTTGACCATCAGGAACTTCCCCGCCAATACACAGTCGCTTGCGATACCGGCCGACTTCAGGAACGCCGATGGACTTGCCAACGTGGCGAAATGGAACTTGGAGGTCCTTGACGGTGACGGCCGTGCGAAGGGGAAATTCCGCGTTTCTTCTGTTTCCGCGTCATCCATAGTGGTTAGAAAGCTGGGATTCACGCTGATTTACAGGTGATGCATTTGCCACGGTGCCATAGAGCGCTTTCCTGCGTTTCAGTTCTGATGTCGCTTGTCGCGGGATGTGCGTTCAAGGCAACGCCTGCCCACGACGGCGTGAAGATTGCGTATGTCGACGACTTTGACTTGGCGTCGTCAAGTTGCGGCTACGGCAAGAAGACGCGGGTGAAGAATAAGGTTGGCGGCAGACCCTTTTCCGTGTGCGGCAAGACGTTCACGCGGGGCTTTGGCTCCCACCCGGAAGGCGCCGTGGCATTCCAGGCGAACGGGCGCGTGGCGTCGTTTGACGCATGCGTTGCGCTTGACGACGAATCGACCAACGGCGTTCCGTGCCGCGCAAGCAGGGGGATGGGGGCGGACTACGATCCCGAGGCCGTGTTCAAGGTGTGGGCAGACGGCCGGATCGTCTGGAAATCCAAGGAGATGCGTCCTGGCATGAAGCCTGCGGAGGTGCATGTCGATCTCGCAGGCGCGAAAGAGATCGTCCTTGAGACGTGCAGCGGCAGGCCTTGGCATGATTTTGCCAGCGTGAGCGCAGACTGGCTTGACGCGCGCTTTACTTGCGACGAGGGTGCGACACTCAAGGTCCTGGATGATCCGGAAGCCTTCGCGCAGCTTGGCGTTCTCACGCCGCCTGTTGCGAAGGAGCCTCGCATCAACGGAGCCGACATTTGGGGCGTGCGCCCCGGCAGCCCTGTGATCTTCCGTGTCGCGACGAGCGGGGAGCGTCCGATGAAGTTCTCCGCAAAGGGTCTGCCGGAAGGGGTGGCGATAGACGAAAAAGGCGTCTTGCGCGGCGTTGCGCCGTCGGAGAAGGGAGATTATGACGTCATCGTCACCGCCGAGAACGTGCACGGCAGGGCGACGCGCACGATACGGCTTGCAGTCGGCGACACGATAGCGCTCACGCCGCCTATGGGCTGGAACAGCTGGAACACGCTGTGCTATCGTCTGACCGCAGACAAGGTCAAGGCTGCTGCAAAGGCGATGGACGAATCGGGCCTTGCCGACCACGGCTGGGCATACGTCAATCTCGACGACTGGTGGGAGATGAACAACTCGGGCTGCCCGCGTGCCGAGATGCGCAAGAGGGACTTTGGCGGACGAGACGACGTGACGGGGCCTGCGCGAGACTCGAACGGGAAAATCAACCCGAACCGTTCGTTCCCGGACATGCACGGGCTTACGGACTACATCCATTCGCTTGGCCTCAAGGCAGGGCTTTACTCGTCGCCCGGGCCGCTAACGTGCGGAAGGTGCGAAGGCAGCTACGGACATGAGCTTCAGGATGCCGAGAGTTGGGCCGATTGGGGATTTGACTACGTCAAGTACGACTGGTGCAGCTACCGCAATATCTTCAAGAAGGAGACGGGGTATGGCCTTTGGGACGAGAAAGCGTATGACGACATGTCCATCCGCGAGTCGTACATCAAGCCGTACCGTCTCATGGGCGAGTGCCTTAAGAAGCAGGGTCGCGACATCGTCTATTCCTTCTGCCAGTATGGCATAGCCCATACGGAGCAATGGGCGCGCGAGGCAGGAGCGAACTGCTGGCGAAGCTGGGACGATCTGAAGGACAACTGGCCATGGCTGGAGCTTGCGCTCGAGTCTCGCATCAACGGCGAATACCACAAGTATGCGGCACCTGGATGCTGGGTCGATCCCGACATGCTGACAGTGGGACAGCAGCTGTCGTACGGCTTCGACCATCCTTCGTTCCTTACCCCTAACGAGCAGTACACGCACGTATCCCTTTGGGCGATGATCGGCTCACCGCTTCTTATAGGATGCGACCTTACGGCGATGGATGACTTCACAAGGAACCTCCTGATGAATGACGAGGTGATCGCCGTGAGCCAGGACCGCCTTGGCAAGGTTGCGCGGCGCATTCGCCACACCGATGCGGAAAGTGTATGGGTGCGGCCCCTGGCGAACGGCTTTACGGCCGTTGCGCTCGTCAACCGCAGCCCTGTGGCTCGTGAGATGACGATATCGCTCAGGGAGCTGGGCCTTGGGGGACTTTGCTGGGTGAAGGATCTCTGGCGGCAGAAGTGCGAGGGGAAACATGCCGGGGACTATGTCGTGCGAGTGCCCGCGCATGGCACGAAGCTGGTCAAGATGCGCCCCGTCGATTGCCAGAAGTGCGAGTAATACGGAGAAACACCGTGATGAATCCCAGGGATGGCCTCAAGTTCGCCTCTGCAGTGTTCGCGGCGGTCTGGTTTGGATGTGCGGGAGCGGCCGTGTTCGTTCCCGGCGGTACGGAGATTGTCGTGGCGAAGAAGTCGCCGCCCGTCGTCAAGTTTGCCGCGAAGGAGATGAAGCACTTTCTCGACGGGGTGCTTTCGTGCGACGTGCCGGTGGTGGATGCGCCGTCTGGAACGCGCACGCCCATCCATCTCGGCAGCGACAAGTGGACGAGCGGGGCGGGGATTTCCGTGGAGGGCTTCCCGCGCGACGCGTTCAGGATCGTGGTGACGGACAAGGCCGTGTTTATCGCCGGCCGCGACAACCCAAAGGCAAATCCCGAAAGGGCGATGGTGCAAAACGTGTGGTTCCAGCACTACGAGCGCGCAACGCTTTTCGGCGTCTACGAGTTCCTGGAGCGCTATGCCGGCGTAAGGATGTACTTCCCCGGCGAGCTGGGGGAGATAATCCCGAAGACGGATGCGATCAATGTCCACGAGGATGACTTCACGTCGGCACCCTACATGCCGAACAGGATGTATTCGTATCTCGCTGAGGGCGTATGGTTCGAAGGCGAAAAGCGAGATGTCAAATCCACGATCCCTTTTCGCTGGCTGACGACGTACAGGCTCAGGATGCAGACCTGTTACGTTCCGTACTCCCACGGCCTGGACAAGCTTGGATATCTGCAGCGGTTCGGGAAGACGCATCCGGAGTATTTCCGGCTCAACAAGGACGGCTCGCGGGACATGAACCTTGCTCTCGGCAGGCGCTCCGGAAAATTCTGCTATTCCTCAGGCGTATGGGAGGAGATATATCAGGACGTGAAATCGTATTTGAAAGGCGAAGGCGCGGAGGTAAGAGGCGTCCTCAATCCGCATGGGAAGATCGGATGGTGGTACACTTGCCAGGATGGAAAATACGTCAGTATTTCGCCTCACGACGGCATGGTGCCATGCGAATGCGAGAAATGCAAGGCGGCGTACGACAAGGACGATCCCGGCAACTACATGGACACCATGATCTGGTCGAACATGGCGAAGATCGGCAACCGGTTGATAGCAGAAGGGGTGCCTGGATACGTGACGCAGACGGCGTACCAGCCCTACCGTCGCGTGCCAGACATGGACTTGCCGACAAACATAATTGTCAGGGTGTGCGAGCGCGGGCCGTGGTCTGTTCCGTATCCAGAAGAGCTCAAACGCGAATACGCGGAGATAGCGGCCTGGGCCAAGAAACTCGGCCGCAAGGTTGACATCGGCATGTATCCTTGCAAATACGGGAAGCGCGTGATCCCCAACATCCCAGACCTGTCGCCGTGGTTGTGGGGGCGCTATTTCAAGGACGTATCCCCATGGGCCTTCAACCTCTACCCGGAATCGTATACGGACAGATTCATGTACAGGCATCTCGACCACTACGTGCTGTCGCGGATCGCATGGGATCCGAACGTGGACCCCGATGCCATCATCGATGAATATTTCCGGCTGATGTACGGCCCAGCCGCCGGCGAAATGAAGGCGTTCTTCAAGTCGCTGGAGGCGAAGTGGACGACGGGGCTCCTCTCCCAGGGCGAGGATACGATGTGGGGGCCGTCCTTCAACGTCGCGTCGCCAGAGGACAGATGGAACAAGGTATATACGGCGGAGCTGCTTGCGGAATACGGCTCGCTTCTCGATGCGGCCGTGAAGAAGACGGCGGAAGGGTCGCTTGAGCGGCGGCGCGTGGAGCTGATGCGCCGTGAACTTCTAGACCCCCTCGTAGGAGAACGCGAGGCGTTCGTGGAACTACCACGGCGACTTGCCGCCGTGAACTTTGATTTCAGCGCGGGCAAGGCGCTTGTGCTCAAGATGCTTGGCGAAAAGGCCGAACCGGTTCCGGAGAACCTGCGCACGGAGGTTGTCACCGAGGCTAGGGACGACGGGCTTTTCGTTCGCATTGCCGCCTACGAGCCCGACCTGGCGGGAACGTCGGCTCCGGAACGCAAGCTGGACGACCAGGACGTATGGCAGGACGACGGGTTGGAGTTGCAGATTGATCCGACTGGCGCCCGTCGCGAGTTTGTCCACATCATGGTCAATTCGATGGGAAGCTGGGCAGACCTCAAGCACCAGAAGACGGCCGACGGCGGCTGGAACGCCGACCCGAAATGGGATTCAGGCGCGAAGGTGGAGGTGAAGCGTCTCGATGACAGGTGGATCTGCGAGATTGCCATTCCACCTGCAGTGTTCAACGACGGACTCCCGAAGAAGTTCCCCGCAGAGGTTTTCCGCCGCCGTGTGTCGAGAGCGGGCGTTGCCAGAGGCAAGTACAATTGGGGGCCGCTCTCGTCCAACGCCTGTGATTTTGACAGGTTCGGGACGTGGGAAATCTCCAAATAGCGTCACGCGAAAAGAGAAAGGAACTAAAGTATGAAAATGAAGTCATTGAGCATTCGCTTTTTGCCGGCTGTGTTGCCGATGGCGTGGGCCGGATGCGTGTTCGCGGCAACTCTGACGCCGGGCGGCGTGGAGATTGTCGCGGCGAAGAAGTCGCCGCCCGTCGTAAAGTTTGCCGCGAAGGAGATGAAGCACTTCCTTGACGGGGTGCTTTCGTGCGACGTGCCGGTGGTGGATGCACCTTCTGGAACGCGCACGCCCATACATCTTGGCAGCGACAAGTGGACGAAAAAGGCTGGGATTTCCGTGGAGGGCTTCCCGCGCGACGCGTTCAGGATCGTGGTGACGGACAAGGCCGTGTTCATCGCCGGCCGTGACCATCCCAAGGCCGATCCGGAGCGGGCGTTTCAGAGGAACGTCTGGTCGCAGCAGTACGAGCGCGCCACGCTTTTCGGAGTCTATGAATTTCTCGAACGCTACGCGGGCGTAAGAATGTATTTCCCCGGCGAGCTTGGCGAGATCATACCCAAGAAGGGAAGGGTTGAGGTTTCGTCGGCCGATTTCACCGTCGTGCCCGACAAGCCCGGCCGGCACTATTCATATTTCGGCGAAGGAGTGTGGTTTGAGGGCGAGAACAGGGACGTGCAATCCACGGGGCCTCTTCGCTGGCTGAACACCTACCGTCTCAGGATGCAGACGCGATACATCCCGTTCAACCATGGCTTGAGCCATCGCGGCTATCTGCGCAGGTTTGGCGAATCACACCCCGAATATTTCCGGCTGAACAAGGACGGTTCGCGCGACATGAATCTCGCGCTCGGCGCCAGATCGGGGAAGTTCTGCTATTCTTCGGGAATATGGGAGGAGATATACCAGGACGCCAAATCGTATCTGAAAGGCGATGGCGCGGAAGTTCGCGGCGTTCTCAATCCACATGGGAAGGTCGGATGGTGGTATACTTGCCAGGAGAAGAAGTTTGTCGATTGCATGCCGCATGACGGCATGGTTCCGTGCGAATGCGACAAGTGCAAGGCGGCGTACGACAAGGACGATCCCGGCAACTACATGGACACGATGATCTGGTCGAACATGGCGAAGATCGGCAACCGCCTCATCGCCGAAGGCGTTCCGGGGTATGTGACGCAGATGGCGTACCAGCCGTACCGTCGCGTGCCTGATGTCGATTTGCCGACGAACGTGCTGGTGCAGGTGGCCGAGCGGGGGCCATGGTCCATACCGTATCCCGAAGACCTCAAGCGCGAATACGACGAAATCGCGGCGTGGGCCAAGAAGCTCGGACACAAAATCGAGATATGGACCTATCCGTGCAAATACGGCAAGCGGAACATCCCAAACTTCCCAGACCTGTCGCCTTGGCTGTGGGGACAGTACTACAAGGCCGTTGCCCCATGGACTTATGGCATCTACGCGGAATCGCACACGGACAGGTTCGTATACAAGCATCTTGACTACTACGTGCTAAGTCGAGTGGCGTGGAACTCCAGCGTGGACGCCGATGCCGTGATAGACGAATACTTTCGGCTGATGTACGGCCCGGCCGCTGGCGAAATGAAGGCGTTCTTCAAGTCCCTTGAAACGAAATGGACGACGGGGTTCCTCTCGCGGGGGGAGGACACCATGTGGGGGCCGTCGTTCACCGTTGCATCGCCGGCGGACAGATGGAACAAGGTCTATACGGCGGAGCTGCTTGCGGAATACGGCTCGCTTTTCGATGCGGCCGTGAAGAAGACGGCGGAAGGATCGCTTGAGCGGCGGCGTGTGGAATTGATGCGCCGCGAGATGCTTGAACCGCTTGCCGACGCCCGCAAGGAGTTCGTGGAACTGCCGCAGCGCCTCGCCTCGGCGGTGTTCAAGTTCGGCAATGGCAGGCCGCTGACGCTCAAGACGTGTGACAAGGTAAAGAAGAATGTCCCGGCGAACCTGCGCACGGAAGCGGTTGCGAAGGAGAGGGACGGGGGGCTTTTCGTTCGCATCACAGCCTATGAGCCGGACATGGCCGGGGCATCCGCTTCTGAGCGCAAGTTCGACGATCCGGGGATCTGGCTTGACAACGGGGTGGAATTGATGATAGACCAGACAGGGGCGCGGCGCGAGTTTATGCATTTCATGGTGAACTCGGCAGGCAGCTGGGCGGATTTCATGCATCGGAAGACAAACACCGGCAATTGGAGCGGCGATGTAAAGTGGGATTCAGGCGCGAAGGTGGAGGTAAAACGCCTTGATGACAGGTGGATCTGCGAAATCTACATTCCGCCTGCCGTATTCAACGACGGGCTTCCAAAGAAGTTCCCGGCGGAGCTTTACCGTTGCCGGAAGATGAAAGAGGACGGTTCCAAGAACGGGGAATGCTCCATCTGGGGGCCGTTCTCCTCCGGCCCCTGCGACTTCGACAGGTTCGGCACTTGGGAAATCTCCAAATAGCGTCACGCGAAAAGTGGAAAGAGGGGAGATGCGGAAATGAAGACAGGTTACGTTCGCCTTTTCTCATTCGCGATGTCGGTGGCGTGGGCCGGATGCGCGTTAGCGGCTACGCTGACGCCGGGCGGCGTGGAGATTGTCGCGGCGAAGAAGTCCCCGCCCGTCGTAAAGTTTGCCGCGAAGGAGATGAAGCACTTTCTCGACGGGGTGCTTTCGTGCGACGTGCCGGTGGTGGATGCACCGTCTGGAACGCGCACGCCCATACATCTTGGCAGCGACAAGTGGACGAAAAAGGCGGGGATTTCCGTGGAGGCCCTCGTGCGCGATGCATTCAGGATCGTGGTGACGGACAAGGCCGTGTTTATCGCCGGCCGTGACCATCCCAAGGCCAATCCGGAGCGGGCCTTTCAGCGGAACGTCTGGTTCCAGCATTATGAACGCGCGACGCTTTTTGGAGTCTATGAATTTCTCGAACGATATGCGGGCGTCAGGATGTACTTCCCCGGCGAACTCGGCGAGGTCGTTCCAAAGAGAGAGAAGGTTGTGGTCCCTCCGGCTGATTTCGCGGTCGCGCCGTACTTGCCGAACCGATTGTATTCGTATCTCAGCGATGTGTGGTTCGAGGGCGAAAATCGCGACGCAAAATCGAATTTGCCGCTTTACTGGCTCAACTCCTACCGTCTCAGGATGCAGACCTGCTACATTCCATACTCCCACGGACTGGACAAGCTTGGATATCTGCAGCGGTTCGGGAAGACGCACCCCGAGTATTTCCGTCTCAACCAGGACGGGACGCGCGACATGAACCTTGCCCTTGGCAGACGATCCGGGAAGTTCTGCTATTCCTCCGGCGTATGGGAGGAGATCTATCAGGACGCCAAATCGTATCTGAAAGGCGAGGGCGCGGAGGTGCGCGGAGTCCTCAACCCGCGCGGGGAGATTGGCTGGTGGTACAATTGCCAGGAGAACACGTACATAGACCTTATGCCGCACGATGGCATGGTGCCATGCGCGTGCGAGAACTGCAAGGCTGCGTACGACAAGGACGATCCCGGAAACTACATGGACACGATGATCTGGTCGAACATGGCGAAGATCGGCAACCGGCTCATTGCCGAAGGCGTCTCGGGATACGTGACTCAGTCGGCGTATCAGCCCTACCGCCGCGTGCCGGACGTCGCTCTGCCGACCAATGTGCTCGTAAGGGTGTGCGAGCGCGGCCCGTGGTCGGTTCCGTACCCGGATGAACTCAGGCAAGAATACGCCGAAATCGTGTCTTGGGTGAAAAAGCTCGGTCACAAGGTTGCCGTTGTCACCTATCCCTGCAAGTACGGGAAGCGTAACATTCCCAACATTCCCGACTTGTCGCCATGGCTCTGGGGACGCTACTACAAGGACGTTTCCCAATGGACAGACAACCTCTATCCCGAATGCTACACGGACCGATTCCTCTACAGGCACCTCGACCTCTACGTGTTTTCACGGATCGCATGGGATCCAGGCGTGGATGCCGATGCCATCATAGACGAATACTTCCGTTTGATGTATGGCGCCGCCGCAGGGGAGGTGAAGGCGTTCTTCAAGTCGCTGGAGACGAAATGGACGACGGGGCTTCTCTCCCAGGGCGAGGACACGATGTGGGGGCCGTCCTTCAACGTCGCGTCGCCAGAGGACAGATGGAACAAGGTCTATACGGCGGAGTTGATGGAAGAATATGGCAGACTTTTCGATGCGGCCGCGAAGAAGACGGCGGAAGGGTCTCTTGAGCGGCGGCGCGTGGAGCTGATGCGCCGCGAGATGCTGGAGCCGCTCGTCGACGTCCGCAAGGAGTTCGTGGAGCTGCCGCAACGCCTCGCCTCGGCGGTGTTCAGGTTCGGCGATGGCAAGCCGCTGACGCTTAAGGCATGCGACAAAGAGAAGAAGGATATCCCGGCGGACCAGCGCACGGAGGTGCTGGCCGAGGCTAAGGACGACGGGCTTTTCGTTCGCATTGCCGCCTACGAGCCCGACCTGGCGGGAACGTCGGCTCCGGAGCGCAGGCTGGACGACCAGGACGTATGGCAGGACGACGGGCTGGAGTTGCAGATTGATCCGACTGGCGCCCGTCGCGAGTTTGTCCACATCATGGTCAATTCGATGGGAAGCTGGGCAGACCTCAAGCACCAGAAGACGGCCGACGGCGGCTGGAGCGCAGACGCGAAATGGGATTCAGGCGCGAAGGTGGAGGTAAAGCGTCTCGATGACAGGTGGATCTGCGAAATATCCATTCCGTCTGCGGTGTTCAACGACGGGCTCCCGCATAAGTTCCCCGCAGAGGTTTTCCGCCGCCGTGTGTCGAAATCGGGCGTTGCCAGGGGCAAGTACAACTGGGGGCCATTCTCGTCCGGCTCGTGTGATTTCGACAGATTCGGTACATGGGAGATTTCCAAATAACGGCACGTCGTCGCCGTGGGCTTGTGCTATAATGTTCGCCATGGAAAACCGCCGTTTTGCATTTTCGATTGTCGCTGTCTGCTTGCAGATGGCGGGTTTCGCCGCGCGCGAGACGTGCGACGTCCTGGTCGTAGGCGGTGGGTCGGCTGGCATTGCCGCCGCGCTTCAGGCCGGCCGGTCTGGCGCTTCGACTGTGCTGGTCGAGCGCGGTTCGCAGGTAGGCGGCAACATGACGACGGGCGGCGTCAACTTCCCCGGCCTCTTCCATGCAGAAGGCCGGCAGATAATCGACGGGTGCGCATACGAGATCCTTACGAACGCCGCCGCGCTTTCGGGATTTCCCCTGCCAGATTTCGCCGAGAGGACGGTCCCCCACTGGAAACATCAGATCCATGTGGGGATACCCGTGTATGTTGCAGTCGCTGAAGAGGCGTTGACGCGGGCCGGAGTCGAATTGCGTTACCATACTGCTCCGTCTAACGTCAAGCGCGAGGGCGGAGCATGGCAATGCGTCCTTTGCGCAGACGGGGTTTTGTCCCAAATCGCGGCAAAGGTGCTCGTTGACTGCACGGGCGACGGGACGCTTTCCGCCCTGGCTGGCGCGAAACGCATGCGCGATTCGACCCGGTCTCCAGGGTCGTTTCTCTATTCTTTCGAAAACGGGCGCGAACTATGGGAACGTTGCGACAAGGCCAAGCTGGCTAATGCGTTCGAGATTGCCATGGCAACCGGCGAACTTGAACAGGAAGACGCCGTGCGCGGCTTGCGCGCGATATTCGAAGGTACGCCTGGAACCTCTTGGAACTACGTGCCGGATGCCGATACTTCCACTGCCGAGAAGCGTGCGGATACGAACATGCGCGGAAGGGCGTCGATGTTGCGCCTCTATCGTTTCCTTCGCCGGCAGCCTGGCATGGAAGATCTTCGCCTTGGAACGGTGAGTGCGGAAGTCGGCGTCCGCGAGACCTGGCGCGTGGAGGGCGACTACGTCATTTCGCACGAGGATTACGTGTCGGGGCGCAAGTTCGAGGATGCGGTGTGCTGCGCATACTATCCAGTCGATCTTCATTCCGTGGAAGGCGGGGTCAAGCCGCGTCAGTTGGCCAAGGGCGTGGTTCCGACCGTCCCGTTTCGCGCTTTGTGCGTGAAGGGCGTGCCGAATCTTCTTGTGGCCGGGCGCTGCATCTCCGCAGATCGGCTGGCAGCCTCCGGGTTGCGCGTACAGGGATCTTGCATGGCCACGGGCCAGGTCGCGGGGCAGGCCGCCGCTCTTGCTGCGGCAAAGGGATGTGATGTGCGGGAAGTGCCGCTAAGCGAACTGCTGACATCTCTTAAGGCGTCCAGGGCGTTGACTAGGTCGCTTTCCGCGCCTTGTGTCGAGGCCGACAGCGCCAGGGACGGCGTCGAGCCTTGTCGTTGAGACTCCGGTTCCTGCGCGTGTCGGCTGGTGCGTCAGCGGACGGTTAGCAGCTCGTCCCAGCGGGTGGAGGCGCGTTTCGAGAGCTTCGACCGCTTCATCTTCCACGACTTTTCGCCAATGCCCTCGGAAGCTGAGAACACCTTGCCTTTCCCGTAGCGGGCGTTGATTGCGTCGATTGCCTTGTAGAGGGGAGATGGGGAACGGGGAATGGGGAACGGGGAATGGGAGTCCGATGAGAACAGGTCGAGTTGCCTTGGGGCGTTTGCCTTTTCAAGCCCGAAGAAGACGACGCCTGTCTTGCGGTAGCGCGTTCCTGGCAGGAAGAGGGCTGGCACTTCGGGACGGATTGCGTCGAGCATGGCGTTCGTCGCGTCGGTAGGCTCCGGGAAGATGACCGTCCGAACGATGCAGTCTCCCCCTCCGCCCGAACGGAATGTCTGCGCGTAGATGTTGCAGCCCGCTGCAAGCATCCTGTGTTTGCGGAGCTTTGTCGCGGCCTGAGCCGTGAATGACGCAAGGGATTCCGAGATGCCGTCGAGCGTCGTCACCGGTTCGCCGAAGGAACGAGAGCACGAAACGCTGTCCGGGTCGGCGTCGTAGTCCCTTTCCTCGTTGCATGGCTTGCCGCGAAGCTCGGTCGCCGTGCGGAGAAGCACCACGCCGCCGACTGATCGGATCACGTCGTTGCTTGCATCGCGGAGGTCTTTTGCCGTGAATATCTGCTCCGCGCGGAGTTTCACCGCGAGCCTGCGTCCGACGCCCCACACCTCGCCGGCGGGAAGCGCCGCAAGTATTTCCGACGGATCGTCAGGCAGCGTAAATACGCCTTCGGGGAGCTTCTTGCCTATGTGGTTGGCAATCTTGGCGAGCGTCTTGGTCGGCGCGAAGCCCACGCCGCAAGGGATGCCGACCCAGCGGAGAATCTTTGCGCGGAGGCGCCTGCCGTATTCGACGAGGTCGATGCCGTGGCCCATCGGCGGATAGATGAACGCTTCGTCGATGGAATACTGTTCGACGTCCAACGCCTCCTCGCGGAGGATTGAGATGATTCTGCGCGACATGTCGCCGTATAGCTCGTAGTTGGAGGAGCAGAAGTCCAGCTCGCCCGACCTCTCGCGGTTCTTGAGCTGGTAGTACGGCGTCCCCATGTCGATGCCGAGCGCCTTGAACTCGTTTGAGCGCGAAACGCAGCATCCGTCGTTGTTGGAGAGGACTGCTACGGGACGTCCGACGAGTCTGCGGTTGAAGACGCGCTCGCAGCTGACGAAGAAGTTGTTTCCGTCGACAAGCCCGATCATGGTCAGAAGCGGTGTATGCAGGCTGTCACCTTGCCGAAGTAGTCGAGCTGATGGCCTTTGCGGATGTGGATGACCGGGAATTCGGGGTTGGCTGGCTCGAGCCTTACTTCGTCCTTGTCGCGGCGGTATGTCTTTACCGTGAAGTCCCCGTCGATGCACGCGATGATGACGTCGCCGCTCGCAGGGCGGAGCGAACGGTCGACGACAAGGAGGTCGCCGTCGTGGATTCCCTCGCCGATCATCGACTCGCCCTGCACCTTCACGAAGAACGTGGCGGCGGGTCGCTTTACCAGCAGCTCGTTCAAGTCGAGTGGCGTTTCCTGATATTGTTCCGCAGGCGAGGGAAACCCTGCGACGACAGATCCTGATACCTTTGCGTTCTTGCTCATACCGGTAGTTTACCATTTTTTTGTCCTGCGGTGGTGATTGCAATGCCTACTTTGGCAGGCATGATGCATCATTCTGCCGACTACGGGCCGAAGGTGGCATGCCGTCGCGCGTGGTACGGGAATTTTGGTGTAATTCACGGCATGGGAACGTTCTTCAACATCGCGGAAAGTCTTCGTGGCCGCTGGACAGGCAGGGGGTGGCATGTCAGGTGAAATGAACAGGCGTGGTTTCATCAGGGGAGCCGGGGTTTTTGCGGCGGCGGCGTGCGGGCTCGTCGGGCCGTTCATGACGTGCTATGACAAGTCGGGCAAGACTCAGGTCATACGCGGGCTCTTCAACGAAATCGTCGAGAAACTTGTCGCGCGCGGCGCGGCGATTTACCCTCGTGACTGCATGGGCGGCACGGCGTTCACGAACTGGATAAAGGTCGGCCACGACCACTGCACGCCGTTCGAGCCGGAGGCACTGAAGATGCTCTTGGAGCTGAGGGGTGGGACCCTTGAAACGATAAAGATTTTGGTTCGGAAATGGCGTGATTTGGCAAGATAACACTAAAGGAGGCGGAAGCGATGCCTAAATGTTGTAGGGACGGGCCCCGCAAAACCCTTGAAAAATGGGCCTTTCTTGGGGTCTGTCCCCAAGATTTCCCAAAATTTTCGCTGATTAGGCTGTTCTCCCTGTGCTTTGGCTTTTGCGCCATTCTCGCATCGTAAGCCCTGTCTCGCGGCGGAAGAAGCATGCAGGGACAGACCCCGCTAGCCCCGCCAGGCTCAATACCTAGGAAAGATTCGGGAAAGATTCAGGAAAGATTCGGGAAATGTTCGTTCCCGGGTTATTTGCTATCATGTCCTCGTCAAGCGGGGACAGGCCCCGCGAAAGTCAATAAAGAAGGAGGCTGAAGATGGCAAGGACGGCAAGGGTCAAGAAAACATGCGACGGGACGGCATACTACCACCTCA
>Ga0310786_10003088_pt1 | contig 24550 bp, 13 predicted proteins | sample AusTroGonzalo_MG_FD_203881 | JGI IMG/M metagenome (GOLD analysis project Ga0310786, IMG submission 203881) | Bovine rumen microbial communities from tropical cattle in Woodstock, Queensland, Australia - Gonzalo_03 (v2) (version 2) | ecosystem: Host-associated > Mammals > Digestive system >...
CCCCCTCTACCTCCCCAAAACCGAAACTCCAGCCCCCTCCGCCTCCGACGCCCCGGAAAACTTCCGCAGCGGCTTCTCGCCCAAACCCCGCGTCCACGTCGGCCCCAGCATCCCCATCGAACCGGACGGCTCCCCCCGCATCGTCACCGACATCTACCGCAACCCCAACCGCCGCCCCGCCCCCGAGTCCGCGCCGCCCGAGGCTCCCGCGCCCGACGCCCCCGGCGACGACGCGCCGCCCCCGCCCCCCGCCGCCCCCTGGAAACCCGTCTTCGCCTGGCTCGGCCAGGTTCCCCTCCCCCGCTCCTGGCGACTCGGCTTTTTCCTCGCCCTCCTCCTCGTCGCCCTGCTCGCCACCCTCGCCTCCCGCCCCCGAACCCCTTCCGCCCCAGAACCCGCCGGACCCGAACCCGCCGCCGTTCCCGCCGATCTCCCCGAAGCCCCGCCCGCGACGCCTTCCCCCGATTTGCCAAGCATTGGCAAAAATCCCGGAAATTTGCCAAATCTTGGCAAATCCCCCGAAGCGCCCGCCAATCCGCCCGGTTCCTCCCCCGACCCGTCGCCGGGCCGCACCCCGCCGCCCGACCCCGTCCCGGCCCCCGACTGGAAAATCCCCCACGCCATCGCCCTCCAATACCCCGACCACGTCGCCATCCGCTTCGACATCCCCGTCTTCGTCTCCGCCGACAACATCTCCAAGGAAGGCGGCATGGACATCGTCAACGCCCTCGCCGCCAAGCTCCGCCAGCGCAAGGATTCCCTCCTCGTCACCGTCACCGGCCACACCGACGACGAGCAGATCACCAACCCCAACGCCAAATACCGCACCAACGCGGACCTCGCCGCCGCCCGCGCCCGCCAGGTCCGCGAGCACCTCGAACTCAAATCCCGGAATTCCCGCCTCGCCTTCCGCGAGGAAGCCGCCCCCCCCGAAGCCGCCCCCTACCCCAACGACACCCCCGCCAACCGCCGCCTCAACCGCACCGTCACCCTCCGCATCGAACCCGCCCCCTGATTTTCCCGCCCGCGTCCGCCAATTCGGGTTTGACACGCCCCGCCCCACCCGCTATCTTCCGCCCGTTTCATGCCGCCCGGCCTCCCGGACGGTCGTTCTTATACGGAGAAATGCCATGGAAGCTTATGCTGTCATCGAAACCGGCGGGAAGCAATACCGCGTCCAGACCGGCGACGAATTGGAAATCGAACGCATCGAAGGCGCCGAAGCCGGCTCGAAAATCGAACTCGGCCCCGTCCTCGCCCGCAACACCGGCGCCGCCCTCGAAGTCGGCACCCCCGCCATCGAAGGCGCCAAGGTCCTCGCCGACGTCCTCGAAGAAACGCGCGGCGACAAGGTTGTCGCCTTCAAGAAGAAACGCCGCAAGGGCTACCACCGCAAGGTCGGCCACCGGCAGGACCTCCTCAAGGTCAAGATCCAGTCCATCGCCTAACCCCGGGAGCGCATCATGGCACATAAAAAAGGTCAAGGTTCCAGCCGCAACGGTCGCGACAGCAACGGGCAGCGCCGCGGCATCAAACGTTTCGCCGGAGAAAAAGTCACCGCAGGGTCCATCCTCGTCCGCCAGTGCGGCACCAAGAAGAAAGCCGGCCTGAACGTCGGCATGGGCAAGGATTGCACCCTCTTCGCCCTCGTCGACGGCATCGTCTCCTTCGACCGCGAAGGAACCCGCGTCAACGTCCAGAAGATCGCCGAAGCCCAGGCCTGACGTCCCCACCATCAACCGGAAACCGAAGGCCGCCGGACCCCGGCGGCCTTTTCCGTAGGAACTCCCCGCCATGAAAGCCATCACGTTCGCAGACCAGGTCCGCGCCCAATTCTTCGCCGGCGACGGCGGAAACGGCGTCGCCACCTTCCGCCGCGAAAAATTCATCCCCAAGGGCGGCCCCGACGGCGGCGACGGCGGCGACGGCGGCAGCATCTACCTCCGCGCCTCCAAGGACGTTCCCTCCCTCATCGACCTCTACTACTCCCCCATCGTCCGCGCCCAGCGCGGCCAGAACGGCCGCTCCCGCCAGCAGTACGGCCGCGCCGGCGCCGACACCGTCGTCCCCGTCCCCCCCGGCACCGTCGCCACCGACGAAGAAACCGGCGAAATCCTCGGCGAAGTCCTCTCCGACGGCGACACCCTCCTCGTCGCCCAGGGCGGCCGCCACGGCCTCGGCAACCTCCACTTCAAGTCCTCCACCCACCAGGCCCCCACCGAACACACCGAAGGCACCAAGGGCGAAGTCCGCACCCTGGTCCTCACCATGAAGACCGTCGCCGAAATCGGCCTCGTCGGCTACCCCAACGCCGGAAAGTCCACCCTCCTGCGCGCCATCTCCAACGCCCGCCCCAAAACCGGCGCCTACCCCTTCACCACCCTCCACCCCCACGTCGGCACCGTCACCCTCGACCCCACCCACGCCATCCGCGTCGCCGACGTCCCCGGCATCGTCGAAGGCGCCCACGCCGGCGTCGGCCTCGGCCACCGCTTCCTCCGCCACGTCGAACGCGCCGGCCGCCTCCTCTACGTCCTCGACATGGCCGGCACCGACGCCCGCTCCCCCCTCGACGACTACCGCACCCTCCTCGACGAAATCGCCCGCTACTCCCCCGACCTCGCCGCCCGCCCCTCCCTCGTCGTCGCCAACAAGATGGACCTCCCCGCCGCCCGCAAGAACCTCGCCGCCTTCAAGAAAGCCACCGGCCTCTCCCCCCTCCCCCTCTCCGCCGCCACCGGCAAGGGCATCGACGCCCTCAAAGCCGAAATGGCCGCCTGGTTCTTCCCCGGCGAAACCCTCCTCGATTTCTGATTCCCGCCCTCTTCGGAAATGAGGGCGGTTTCACAAGCAGTTTCCGCCATCGGGAGGGCCCGGCTCCGTCCGGGCCGCGGATTCGCCGATTCCGTCCGTTGCCCCTCGCCCGTAGCCGCGACGGAACGCGGCCCTCTCTTTGCAGGCAGACCCGCCTGACGGTCGGACCCTACGAGGAAAACCGTTGCAATTCTTTCAGGAACTCGCTGATCTTCAGGGGTTTGGCGATGTGCCCGTCCATGCCCGCGGCGAGCGACTTTTCCCGGTCTTCCTCGAAGGCGTTGGCGGAATAGGCGATGATTTTCAGCTTGTCCCCGCCCGGGAGCTTCCGGATGAGGGCCGTCGCCTCGTAGCCGTCCATCACCGGCATCTGCACGTCCATCACGACGAAGTCGTACGCCCCGGCGCCCTTCTGCCGGATCGTGTCGACCGCCATTTTCCCGTTCGTGGCGGTATCGACCTGCATCCCCCGTTCCCGCAGCAGCAGCGTCCCGACCTTGAGGTTGAGGTTGCTGTCGTCCACCATCAGCACCTTCCGGCCTTCCAGCGGGAAGGCCCGTTCCTCCCCTTCCTCCCGGCCGGGAACCGCCTTCCCGCAGGCTTGCAGGAGCACCCGCTGCAGGTCGGAGGGGAAAAGCGGTTTCGAAACGAACCCGGTCACGCCCGCTTCCCGCGCTTCGGTTTCGATGTCGGCCCAGTCGTAGGCGGTCAGGATGATGATGGAGGCGTCTTCCCCGACGACCTTGCGGATGCGCCGGACCGTTTCGATCCCGTTCATGTCCGGCATCAGCCAGTCCACGACGTAGACCTTGAAGCGGTCGCCGTGGCGGAGGGACTCCTCCGTGCGGATGACGGCTTCCTTGCCCGAAACGCACCATTCGCTGCGCATCCCGACGTCCCGGAGCATGTCGGCGATGCTCTGGCAGGCGTTCACGTCGTCGTCCACGACCAGGCCGCGCAGGCCCTTCAGTTCCGGGATCGAGGGGTCGGCGGGCTTCCCGCCGGCGATCCGGAAATCCAGCGTGACGGTGAATTCGGTCCCTTCCCCCTTCCTGGAGGAAACGGAAATGCTGCCGCCCATCATTTCCACGATGTTCTTGGTGATGGCCATCCCGAGGCCCGTTCCCTGGATGCCCGAAACCGTGGAGGTTTCTTCCCGCGTGAAGGGGTCGAAAATCGTCTTGGCGAACTCCCCGTCCATGCCGATGCCGTTGTCCCGGCAGCGGAATTCGAAGGTGGCGTGGCCCGCTTTCGCCGCGGGTTTCTGCACGATCCGCAGCGAGATCGTCCCGCCGGATCGCGTGTATTTGATGGCGTTGGAGACCAGGTTGAACAGCACCTGGTTGAGGCGCATCTTGTCGCAGAAGACGAGCTCGTCGCGGACGTCCACCGTGTCGATGAAGAAGTTGTGCTGCTTGGCTTGGATGTCCGCGTGGACGATGTCCCGGAGCGCGTGGAGGATTTCCGCCAGGGATTCCGTCTTTTCGCTCAGGACCATCTTGCCGGATTCGATGCGGCTCATGTCCAGGATGTCGTTGATCAGCGAGAGGAGGTGTTCCGAGGATTGCGCGATGGTCTTCAGGTATTCCCGGACGTGCTCCGTGTCCCCGATGTGGCTGGCCGCGAGCCCGGTGAACCCGATGATGGCGTTCATCGGCGTGCGGATGTCGTGGGACATGTTGCTCAGGAAGACCGTCTTGGCGCGGTTGGCGGCCTGGGCCATGTGCAGGGCGTCCTCGAGCTGTTCCTGCTTCTTTTCGATCTGCCGCCGCAGTTCCCTTTCGTGCTGCCGCTGGGTTTCGATGGTTCCGGCGTGTTCCACGAGTTTCCGGTTGATTTTCGCCAGCTTCCGGTTGCCGACCCGGACGACGACCAGCGCCACGAGCAGCCCCGCCAGGAGGGCGGCCGCGGCGACGGCCGGCACGATGTGGTCCAGCAGGAAGTCCGCCACGGAAAAGCCGTAGATCAGCCCCACGTAGGAGAAGGACGTCTTGTTGACGAAATCGGGTTCGAGCATCGTCAACCCGCGGTTCATCAGCAGCATGAGCCCGAGGTTGTCTTCCGCGAACGCCATGTGGAATTCGAACCCGTTCCGGGCCCGCATCGCCCCGAGCGGATGGTACTTGGCCGTTTTCAGCAGCCCGCCGGTGCGCAGCCCGTTCAGGAAGGTCCCGTCGGACGTCCCCTCCAGCAGCCCGTCGAGGCATCCCCGGATGTCGTCGTAGGGCACGATTTCCGCGCGCGGGTGGGAATCCCGGCTGTAGTAGTACTGCATCAGGTTGTTCCGGTTGACGCCGATGCGCATGTTTTCGAGTTCCTCGAATTCGAGATCCTCCGGGAACACGAAATCGCTCGCCAGCGTCACGAGGGTCCTGCCGCCGACGATGCGGAAGTCCCGTTGGACCGAACTGCTGATGTAGGCGGGCACCATCAGGTCGATTTCCCCGGATTCGACCGCCCGGTAGCCCTCTTCCTGGTTGTCGTAGCGGACGAATTCGATTTCCAGCCGGTCTTCCAGCTTCAGGCGCCGGACCATTTCCCGGATCGCGTCGATGACCGCCCCGATCGGCTCGCCGTTCCCGTCCGTGGCGCAAAACGGGAGGTAATGGTCGAAGTAGCCCGCGCGCAGCACCTTGTGCTCCGCGAGCCACTTCTTTTCGTCGCTCGTCAGGTTGCGGTTCAGCACCGTGTCGGAAAAGTAGCGCTCCTGGAGCCGGGAGAAGAAGTAGAGGTCGTTGTTGAGCACCTTTTCCATCGCGAAATTGATGTCCTCGATCAGGTCGGGCCGATCCTTGTTCGCGACGAGGTAATAGGCGGAGGACCCGATTTTCGCGACCGCCGAGAGGTCGTTTTTCGCCACCATGCTGACTTCCAGGTCGAGGTCGATCTTCCCCGCCAGCAGATCGGCCTCCTTGTCCGGGATGGCGGGGTACTCGACCAGCCGGAATTTCAGGTTCCGCTTCCCGGCCCACCGGCGCAGGAGGTCGGTCATCATCACCCCGGACGTGATGCCGACGGTCTTGCCGTCCAGGGTGGAATAATCGTCGGGGGTGATGGAGGCGTTCTCCCCCGACGCGTAGAGGTAGTAGTATTCGAACCCCATCGGCTCGTCCGGGAAGAGGATTTTTTTCGCGCGTTCCGCCGTGTAGCTGACCTCGTAGAAGACATCGGCTTCCCCGGAAGCGGTTTTCCGGAGGCCCTCGGCGAAGCTGTCGCAGGGGATGTATTCCACGTCCCACCCGGCGTAGGTCGCGATCGTCTGGATGTAGTCGTACGCGTAGCCGGACACCGGCCGGCGGTCCTCGTCCACGATCATCAGGCGGTTGAATTCCTGGCAGGGGATCCGGACGGTTTTCCGCTCCTTTTGCCCCGCGCCCCAAAGCGTCCCGGGCAGGAGGAGCAGCAGGGCCAGGGCGGCGGGAAGCGCGGCGGCGCGGCGGAACCGGCGGGCGGACGGACGGGGCAGAGAAACTGGGAGGCGCATGCGACGAGGATAACGCGGTCCGGGGGTTTGGCAAGTCCCGGCTGGCGGCGGCGGGGGGTCAGGGGCTCGCGGTGCCGGCGAAAACTTCGACGAGCTTGTCGTAGGTCAGGGGCTTGAGGAGGATGCCGGTGAAGAGGGCGGTGCGTTCGTCGCGGTGGAGTTCGGTGTCGGCCGTCACGGCGAAGACCGGGAGGCGGCGGAAGCGGGAATCGGCCCGGAGTTTCGCAACGAATTCGAGGCCGTTCATGTTGGGCATCCAGAAATCCGTGAAGACGAAATCGTGGGGATGCCCCCCCTCCAGGGCGGCATCCAGCAGGGCGAGCGCTTCGGCGCCGTCGACCGCCTGGCCGACTTCGGCGACGCCCGCCTTCCGCAGGAACGCCGTCAGGACCGCGCGGTTGAGCGGGGAATCGTCCACGACCAGCACGTGCCGCGGGCGCCTGCCCGGCGGGAGGACCGGTTTCGGCGGGGCGGCCGGTTCCGGCCTGCCCTCGTCCGCCGCGATGTCCGGGAGGCAGGCGCGGAACGTCGAACCCTTCCCCTGTTCGCTCTCGACGAGGAGTTCGCCGCCCATCGCCTCGACCAGGCGCCGGCAGATGGAGAGTCCCAGCCCCGTCCCCGCGGTCCGGTCGGCCGAATGGCTCGGGTCCTGGACCTGCACGAAGGGGTCGAGGATGCTCGAAAGCATGTCGGGCGGGATGCCGCACCCGGTATCGGCGACGGAAACCTCGAGTTTCGTGCCGGTCCGGACCGCCGCGACCGTCACGGACCCCCGCTCGGTGAACTTGACCGCGTTCCCGACGAGGTTGAAGAGGATCTGGCGGAACCGGGGTTCGTCGAGCAGGACGACGGGCACGCCGCCGGTCCGGTTGACGAGTTCGACGCCCTTCCGGGCGGCCACCTTCCGGAAGGAGGCGAACACCTCGTCCGCCAGCCGGGACAGCCGGACGGGGCCGGGCTTGAGCGCCAACTTGCCCGCGTCCATCTTGGCGAGGTCGAGGACGTCGTTGACGAGTTCGAGGAGCGTCGTGCCGCTGGCGCGGATGGAAGCGAGCGCCTCGTCCCGCTCGGCCTGGCTCCGGACGCCTGACTGGAGGAGTTCGGAATAGCCGAGGATGGCGTTGAGGGGCGTGCGGATGTCGTGGCTGACGATGCTGAAGAACATGGTCCGGGCCTTTTCGGCGGAACGGGCGCGGTCGAGCGCCTTTTCGAGTTCCGCCGTGTGCTTCGCCGCCTGTTCGTCCGCGACGAGGAAGACCTGGAGGTAGCAGCAGCCGACGAGGCACCCGAGCGAGGTGAACGGCGTGAGCGGCCAGAGGACCTGGAGGATGTTGGCCAGCGCCATGACGATGCAGAACAGGAACACCATCATGCTGCGGCGGCGGGCGAGGTCGCGGCCGGCGCCGGCCTTCGCGAACGCGAAAACCGCGACGAGCATCGTGAAGGCGTCCAGGAGGTAGAAGGCCGGATCGCGCGCCCAGCCCGTCTGGTAGACGCCCGCGGCGTCGACGTGGAAGAAGCACTTGTTGAAGGGGTTGGCCGCCAGGCACACGACGTTCCAGGCCAGCAGCGCACGCCCGGACCAGCGGAGGATCCGCGCCTGCCGGCCGCCGATCTCCAGGTAGGCGGTGGCGAAGCGGCTCCACATGAGGACGAACGCGACGAGGGAGAGGAAGAAGCAGCAGGTGTCGGCGTACAGGGCGCGGTGCCAGCCGAGTCCCGCGAAGACGCCCCAGGCCCCGTCGGTGACGTAGTAGGCCAGGATGCCGAAGAGGAAGCCGCGGTAGCTCCGGCCCCGCGCGGTGGCTTCCCCGCGGCCCAGGAGCAGGTTGAAGTTGATGATCAGGTGGATCGCGATCGCGACGAGGGAGAAAACGGAATAGGAATAGCCCTGCATCGCGTCAGCCGGCAATCCGCGCACGGACCGGCGGAAGGAAAAGCGCCGCGGCCTTCCTGCGATGGAAAAGCAACTGTTTCCGTGTCAGCATGGTTTCTTCATAATACACGGGGCAATGAAAATGCAACAACGCGTTTCGCCCGGGTTCCGGGCGGCGGAAGGGGGACGGCGCAAGGGAAAGCGGGGAAAAGAAGCCGTTTCCGGGAATCCGCGCACGGGTCCCGTCACGCGGAGAAGCGCCCCAGTTCCTTCAGGAATTCGTCGATCTTGAGGGGCTTGGTGATGTGCCCGTCCATGCCGGCGCGGAGGGATTTCTGCTTGTCTTCCTCGAAGGCGTTCGCGGAGAAGGCGATGATCTTCAGTTTGTCGCCGCCGGGCAGGGCGCGGATGGCGGCCGTGGCTTCGTAGCCGCCCATCACCGGCATCTGGACGTCCATGACGACGATGTCGTAGAAGTCGGTGCCTTTTTCGCGGATCGCGTCGATGGCGGCCTGGCCGTTGGCGGCGGTGTCGACGGTCATGCCCTGTTCGCGCAGGAGCAGGACGCCGACCTTGAGGTTGAGGGCGCTGTCGTCGACCATCAGGGCTTTCTTGCCTTGCAGCGGGCGGGCGGGGGCGGCCGGGGCGGCGCGGCCCGGGTCCGGCTTGCGGCAGGCGGCTGGCAGGATGCGCCGGAGGTCGGACGGGAAGAGGGGCTTGGCGACGAATCCGGTGGCGCCGGCCTCGCGGGCTTCGGTTTCGATGTCCGCCCAGTCGCCGGCGGTGGCGAGGATGATGGAGGCGTCCCCGCCGGCGGCCTGGCGGATGCGGCGGAGGGTGTCGAAGCCGTCCGCGCCGGGCACGGGCCAGTCGAGGATGCAGACCTTGAAGGGGTCGCCGCGGCGGAGGGCTTCTTCGGCGCGGGCGGCGGCTTCCAGGCCCGAGACGCACCATTCGCCGCGCATCCCGGCGCCCCGCAGCATGCCGGCGACGCTCTGGCAGGCGACGGCGTCGCCGTCCACCACCAGGCCGCGCATGCCTTCCAGCCCGGGGATCGCGGGGGCGGACTCCTTCTCCCTGGCGAGCCGGAGTTCCAGCGAGACGGCGAACTCGCTTCCCTCCCCCTTCCGCGACCGGACGGAAATCCGCCCGCCCATCATCTCCACGATGTTCTTGGAGATGGCCATGCCCAGTCCGCTCCCCTGGATTTCCGACACCGTGGAATCCTTCTCCCGCGTGAACGGCTCGAAAATCGTCTTGGCGAACTCCCCTCCCATGCCGATGCCGTTGTCCCTGCACCGGAACTCGAACAGGGCGCGCCCCGGCTCCGACCCGGTTTTCTGCACCAGCCGCAGCGAAATCCTCCCGCCGGGCGGCGTGTACTTGATGGCGTTGGAGACCAGGTTGAGGAGGACCTGGTTGAGGTGCAGCTTGTCGCACCAGACGAATTCGTTCCGCACGTCGACCGTGTCGATGCGGAAATGGTGGCCTTTGGCCCGGATGTCCGCCTGGACGATGTCGCGGAGCGCGTGGAGGATGTCGGCGAGGGACTCGACCCTCTCGTTGAGCGTCATCTTGCCGGACTCGATGCGGCTCATGTCCAGGATGTCGTTGATCAGCGAAAGGAGGTGCTCGGAAGATTCCCCGATGGTCTTCAGGTATTCCCGCACGTGTTCCGTGTCGTCGACGTGGTTCGCCGCGAGCCCGGTGAAGCCGATGATGGCGTTCATCGGCGTGCGGATGTCGTGGGACATGCTGCTCAGGAACCTCGTTTTGGCCCGGCTGGCGGCCTGGGCCATCCGGAGGGCGTTCTCGAGCTGGGCCTGCTTGGTTTCGAGCTGCTGCCGCTGGCGTTCGATGGTCGAATAGTTCTCCTCCAGCCGCCGGTTGATTTTCGCGAGCTCGTGGCTGCGGATCCGGAACACGCCCGCCGCCGCGACCAGCGCCGCCAGGATGGAGGCCAGGACGACGACCTCCAGGATGTGCTCCTGGATGAAATCCCCCAGCGAAAGCGGCGCGATCCGCCCCGCGTACGCGTACGACGCCTTGCCGATGAAATCGGGGTCGAGCATCGTGAGCCCCCGGTTCATCAGGAGCATCAGCCCCACGTTGTCCTCCGCGAACGCCATGTAGAGCTGGAACGCGTCCTTGGCCCGCACCGCCTGCAGCGAGTGGTACTGGCCCGGGCGCAGCAGCCCCGCCGTCCGCGCGCCGTTGAGGAAGGTGCCGTCCGACGTCCCCTCCAGCAACCCGTCGAGGCAGCCGCGGATGCTGTCGTAGAAGACGATTTCCGAGTCGGGATACGAATCCTTGCTGTAGTAGTACTGCATCAGGTTGTGCCGGTTGACCCCGATGCGCTTGCCCGTGCCGTCCCCGTACTCCTCCAGGAACGCCAGGTCGCTCGCGAGCGACGCCACGCCCTTGCCCCCGATGATGCGGTAATCCCGCTGGACCGATCCGCTGATGTACGCGGGGAACATCATGTCGATCCCGCCGGATTCGACCGCCTTGTAGCCCGCCGCCTGGTCGTCGAAACAGACGAACTCCACCCGCAGGCGGTCGTCCAGTTCCAGCCGCTTGAGGATTTCCGGGACGGCCTCGACGAGCGAGCCGATGGGTTCCCCGTTTTCGTCCTTCGAGGAAAACGGGAGGTAATGGTCGAAATACCCGATGCGCAGCGTGTCGTGCTCCTCGACCCACTCCTTCTCCGCGATCGTCAGGTTGCGGCTCTTCACCGCGTCGGCGAAATACCGCTCCTGGAGGCGGCTGAAGAAATACATGTCGTTGTACAGCACCTTGTCCATCGCGTCGTCGATGTCCTGGAGCAGGTCGGGGCGGTCCTTGTTCACCGCCAGGTAGTACGCCGACGAACCGACCTTCTCCACCGCCGAGAAACGGAGCGGCGCCATCATGCTGACCTCGTAGTCGAGGTCGATCTTCCCGGCATCCAGGTCCGCCTCCTTGACCGGCAGGTCCGTGTATTCGACGAACTCGAGATGGACGTTCTTCTTCTCGCACCACTGCTTCAGGAGCTCGATCTGCATCGTCCCGATCGTCACCCCGACGCGCTTGCCCTCCAGCGACGCGTAGTCGTCCGGCGCGATGTCCGTGTTCGCCTCCGTGACGTAGAGGTAGTAGTACTCGAAGCCCATCGGCTCGTCCGGGAAGAGCATCTGCCTGTCGCGCTCCTCGGTGTGGCTGAGCTCGTAGAACAGGTCGGCCTCCCCCTTCACGAGCATGTCGATGCATTCGGCGAAATTGGCCGCCGGGACGTATTCCACGTCCCAGCCCGCGTAGGTCGCGATCGTCTGGATGTAGTCGTAGGCGTAGCCGGACACCGGCTGCCCGTTCCCGTCCAACACCATCACCCGGTTGAGTTCCACGAGGGGGATCCGCACGACCTTCCGCGCCTTCTGCTCCGAGCCCCGGAGCGTCCCGGGCAGGAGAAGGAGCACCGCCAGCCCCGCAAGCGCGGCCGCGCGGAGGAACCGGTTCCCGGCCATTTTCCAACGATCGTCTTTTCTCATGTTCGGCCTTTTGTTTTGCGTGGAAGCGGCTGGACCCCCAAGGATTGCTTCCCCTTGGATCGCGCGGTTGCTGGACTGGCGTTGTGTCGGCATGTCACTCCTACCGTACAGGCAATCGCCCGTTTTGTCACTTCCGCTTGGCGGCCCGCCGCCGTCACGGGCCGGGCGCCGGCGGGATGGGGACGGGATCCCAGCCGTAGTCCTGGAAGGAACCGGCGGGGATGGCGTGGGCGGCAACGTATTCGGCGACGCTGCGGCGGCGCGCCTCCCCGCGGGCGGCATCGTCCGCTTCCAGTTCCCGCCAGGCGGCGAAATGCCGGCCGAAAATCCGCTTGGCGCTCGGAAGGTTGTCGGCCCCGTCGAGGACCGGTTCGAACGAAACCACGGCGAGGGTGCCGCCGGTTTCCCGGAGATGCGCGAGCCCCGGATGCGAACCGCCCGAGACGCACAGGAGCGTTCCGCCGTCGAGGCGGTAGTTCCACACCTCGAAGGCGCCCCACGCCCGGATGTCGGCGGGATCGGTTGCGTCGGTCGCGACGATGCGGACGACCGGGATGCAGTATTCCCAGTCCCCGCCATACCCCGGCGCGACGGTTTCTTCGAAATGGCGGGCGATCGCGGCGGAAACGCCGGCCGGCGCGGTGCGCTCCGGTCCGGCCCCGGCGGGCGCGGAGGCCCGTCCGCAGGAAGTGGCAAGCAGGGCCGCCGCGGCAACGGCGGCGCAAAGGAACGCCCGGACTCCGGCGGGCGCATCGTGGGCAAGGCGTCGTTTTGTCGTCATGGCGCCCCACCATACAGGTTCCGCCCCGTTTTGTCACCACCGCCCGGCGGAACGCCGCGCGAAGCGGAACGTGGTACCCCGGACAGGGATCGAACCTGCGACCTACGGTTTAGGAAACCATTGCTCTGTCCAACTGAGCTACCGGGGCACCGACCGCTCCGATAATGCGCGACGCCCCCTTCCCGCACAATCCAAAATTCGGCCGGTCCGGGGACGGCTCCCCTCCCCTTCCGCGGATTTCCATTTTCCCCTTTCCACCCGCGCGGGGACGGCATACCCTTCCGTGCCATGAAATCCGTTCCCGATTCCCCCAAGCCCAACGGCCGGGCCCTCCTGCCGTTCCTCGTTTTCGTCGCCTTCTACCTCGGCCTCTCGCTCCAGGCCGGCGATTTCTACAAGGTCCCCATGCCCATCGCCTTCGCCGTGGCCTCCGCGGCGGCGCTCTGCCTCGGCCGCCCGAAGACCCTCGAAGAGAAAATCGACGCCTACGCTTCCGCCATGGGCGAACCGAACATCATGATCATGTGCATGGTCTTCATCCTCGCCGGGTCCTTCGCCACCATCGCCAAGGGGGCCGGCGCGGTGGACGCCGCCGTCGCCATCGCCCGCGCGCTCGTTCCCGCGCGGTTCCTCCTGGCGGGCATGTTCCTCGTCTCCTCCCTCGTCTCCCTCGCCATCGGCACGAGCTGCGGGACCATCGCCGCGCTCGTCCCCATCGCGGCGGGGCTCGTCGGCCCGCTCGGCGCGGACCCGGCGCTCATGGTCGGTGCCGTCGTCGGCGGCGCGATGTTCGGCGACAACCTCTCGCTCATTTCCGACACGACCATCGCCGCGACGCGCACGCAGGGCATCGAAATGCGCGCGAAATTCCTCGCGAACATCCGGATCGCCCTCCCCGCCGCGCTCGCGACGCTCCTGCTCTACGCCGTCCTCGGCCGCGGGACCGCGGAATTCGCCGCAGACCCGGTCGGCTGGCGCGACTGGATTCTCGTCACGCCCTACGCGCTCGTCCTCCTCCTCGCCCTCGCGGGCCTCAACGTGATGGCGCTCCTCTTCGGCGGCACGCTCCTCTCCGCCGTCCTCGGCATCGCCTTCGGCAAGATCGGCGGCTGGGAAGCGCTCGACCTCGTGGGCAAGGGAACGCTGGGAATGAGCGAAACGCTCGTGGTCGCCCTGCTCGCGGGAGGCCTCCTCGGCCTCATCCGGCACAATGGCGGCATCGACTGGCTCATGGAAAGGATCGGCGCGACCGTCCACGGTGTGCGCGGATGCGAACTCGGCGTCCTTTTCCTCGTTTCCGCCGTCAACCTCTTCACGGCGAACAACACGGTCGCCATCATCGTCGCCGGCCCCGTCGCCAAGTCGCTCGCGGAGCGCTTCGGCGCGAAGGAGGAGCGGGTGGCGAGCATCCTCGACACCGGCTCGTGCATCCTCCAGGGCGTCATCCCCTACGGCGCGCAGCTGCTGATGGCGGTGTCGCTTGCCGCGGGCGCGGGCGTCGAGGTCGGAGCGTTCCCGCTCATCGGCAAGCTCTACTACCAGGGCATCCTTCTTGCCGCCGTCCTGGTCGCCATCGCGCTGCCGCGGCGGCGGGCGGCGGCCTGAACGTTCGGGACTTTGCCAAGGCCCGGCGAAAACGGGGGAGATTTTGCCAAAGCGGCGGCCCGCCGCAAAACCCGCGGGGGGAACGGCGGGCACGGGGGACGGGGCCCTGCCGGCGGCGGAACGGGGGCGGAGGCGGACTCAGCGGAAATAGCAGAGGACGACGGCGGTGGCGACGGCGCAGGAGACGAAGCCGACGAGGAGGCCGATTTTCAGCCATTCGAGGAACGCGACCTTGACGGAGTACTTCTTGCCGAGCATCGAGATGGCGACGAGGTTGGCCGTCGAGCCGATGGCCGTGATGTTGCCGCCGAAGCACGCGCCGAAGAGCAGCGCCCACCAGAGGGGCTGCATGGAGGGCGCGTTTTTCACGATTTCCCGGACGATGGGGATGAACGTGGAGACGAAGACGATGTTGTCGACGAACGCCGAGCCGACGGCGGTGACGGCCACGATGGCGGAGGTGAGGATGAACTTGCTGGGAACCGCGCCGCCCGGGGTGATGATGCTGTCGGCGATGACCGCGGTGACGCCGCTGGCTTCGAGGGCCGCCGAAACGGCGAAGAGCATCATGAAGAACAGCAGGGACCACCATTCGACGGAGACTTCCACGTAGTGGCGGGCGCGGTGGGAACGGAAGACCATCAGGAGCCCCGCGATGGTCAGCGGCGCGGCGACGAGCATGGTGTTGGGTTCGAGGTCGAGCCAGGTTTCGAGGGGGTGGTGCGCGGCGATGAACGCCAAGGCGCCGAAGAGGATGGCGAGCCCGCGCTTGTGCGGGATGGGCACCATGGGACCGAGGCCGATGCGGGAGGCGCGGCGTTCGGCGAGGCGTTCGTCGAGGAGCTTGATGTCCTTGCGGTAGTAGACGAGGAGCAGGAGGAACGTCGCGGCGAGGGAGAGGAACATGATCGGCGTCGCGTGGACGATGAAGTCGCCGAAGGAGAGCGGCACCGGCGTGGCCTTGGTGCCGATCAGGATGCCGACGGGGTTGCCCAGCATGGTGCCGGTGGAGCCGATGTTCGTCGCCATGACGGACATGAGGACGAAGGGCGTCGGGCGCAGTTTCAGCGTGTCGCAGACTTGGAAGACGAGCGCCAGCACGAACACGATGGAGGTCACCTCGTCCACGATGCCCGGCATGATGCCCGAGAGAAGCATCAGGATGGCGACGAAGCGGAAGCCCGTCATCTTGCGCGCGTTGATGATGGACTGGATGACCCACGTGAAAAGGCCCATGTCCTTGAGGACGCCCACGAGCGTCATCATGCCGACGAGAAGCAGGATGATGTGCAGTTCGGTGCTCTTGACGAAGTCGGAAAGCGATATGACGCGCAGGGAGAGGAGCACGGAGATGCCGACGAAGGCGACGCCGAGGCGGCGCTCTTCGAACATCAGCGTGGCGCAGATGATGCAGGCGAAGACGGAGACGGCGGCGACCTGCCGGACGGCGATGTCCGCCGGGGCGCCCAGCAGGGAGGTCAGCCACCCGGCGAGGACGGCCACGAAGGCCATGACGGCGAACTGCAGGGCGACGACGCGTTTGGGATTGCGGGGTGCGTTCATGGGGGCCTCAATCGCGGAATACGTTGTGGAGGAAGCGCTTGAGCGTGATCACGCCGACCAGCTTGGCGCCTTCGGTGACGAAGCAGACGTTCGTCTTGCGGCGGGCCATGGCCTCGGCGACGGCGATGGCCGGGCGGTCGGCGGCGACGGCGGCGTAGGCTTCGTCGTCGGTGATGTCGGCGAGCCAGGTGCTCGACTCCTTGCCGAGGAGCATCTCGAAGGGTTCGAAGTTGGAGAAGCGCGACAAGTCTTCCATCCAGAGGAGGTAGTCGGGCAGGCAGACGCCGAGAATCGCCTGCGCGGAGGCGACGCCCACGAGCTCGCCTTCCTTGTCGACGACCGGGATGTCCGTGAAGCCCGTGCGGATGACCAGGTCGATGGCGTCCTTGACCGAGTCGGTCTCGCGGAGGGTGGCGAGCGGCGGGCCCATCATGTCGGCGGCGCAGACGTAGGGGGGGAGTTTCGGGTCGCGGTGGCCGCCGCGGAAGAGCGAGGCGACGCCCGTCGCCGTCTTTTCCGAGATGACTTCCCCCGCGAATGCCGGCTGGCGGAGGAGGCGCGAAATGGACGCGACCACGCTGAGGTAGGCCGCGGGCGCCGTCGCCGGGGTCAGCACCAGGATGACCAGGCGGGCGGACTCCCCGGCGGCGCCGAACCGGATGCCCTGCTCCGACGTGGCGACGGCGAGCAGCGTGCGGTCGAGGTCCTTGAGACGCGCGTGGGGCATGGCGATGCCGGGAGCGACGAACGTGGGGGCGGCGGCTTCGCGCTCGCGGATGGCCTTGAGGGCGGCGGCGGGATCGAAGGACGGCTCGCGGGCGGAAAGGAGGCCGACTAGGGCCTCGAACAGCTTGTCGCCGTCGGCGATCTTGGTGTGGCAGAGCACTTCGTCTTCGGAGAAGACGGCCGCCGAATCCAGGGTCTGGGGCGGCGCGGGGGTGGAGGTGTCGTTTTCGTTCATGGGTGCAGGAAACGGGAAAACTCTAGACCCCCGGACGGGAAATGCAAACCGGAAAGTCCGCGGCGGTTTTGCCAAGGTTCTGCAAAAAACGGCGGAATTTGCCAAACATTGGCAAATTTTGCGGCGGGCCGTTTTGGCATTTTGCCAAGGCTTGGCAAAAAAGGCCCGGTTTTGCCGAACATTGGCAAATCGGTTTCCCGCCGTAAAAAAACGCGGGAGGGACGGGGAGTGGTAACGGTTGCCGAGGGACCGTCAGCAAGCGAGGTCCAGAGGCAGGTCGGAAATGTCCTTGAGGCGCTTCCCTTGGACGAGATTTTCCACCTGTTCCACGAGGTCTTCCCGACCATCGGCGGCATAATCGTGGACGGCGGCAAGCAATTCCGGCAGGGCGAAATGGTAGACGCAGTCGATGTCTCCTGTTCCCAATGCCAGCGAGGCAAGCCGCGACGGCAAAGGCTCTCCCGTGACGACCACGATGTGCGGCAAATGTCCTTTGCGGTTGCGGATGAGATTCAACGCTTCCGTGCGGCTGTTCTGCGCCCGGTCGCTTCGCATGGTCCATTTTGCCGAAACCGAGGCGTGGAGGAGAGGCAGGCCTCCGTTGGCCTTGCGCAGGTCGGCTTTCGTGCTGACGCAAGCGTCGATGAATGCCGCCGGCGAGTTGATTTCCGCGTCTGTGCAAAGCTGGCGCGCAATCACGATGTCGGGAGCGACGAAATAATCGTTGCCGAGAACGGTGGAAAGCTGGCGTTCGCGGTCCATCAGCTCGGCAAGATAGGCCAAGTGGGCGTATTGGGCGAAATGCGATGTTGAGAGGTCTGATTTGTTCCCGAGATTGAAAACATCCCATTTCCCCGGGCGGAGATGTTGAAGTTGCGGAAAGGTATCCTTGATGAATTCGCAAACGATGCCTTCAAACGAGGTCCCGGAGGTCTGCGCGGGAAGTTTGGCATGGGTCGCGGCTCCCAGACTGGCGGCGATGCGGCGGGCAATTTCTATGGAAGGCTTGTTTCCCTTGTCGGCATTGGACGGGATGCCTTCGGCGGAGACGGACAAAACGAAAGAGGTAACAAGTGAACGGTGGAATTTCGCGCGTGCGGCGGCGATGATGGCTTCATTTTCAGGCATGGTCGAGCACCTTTCTGATTTGCAACCCGACGGCCTTTGCCACGGGCGGAGGAAATGCGTTGCCAATCATTCGGCAAGCGGCGGTTTTGCGTCGGCCGAACTTCCATTTCGGCGGAAATCCTTGAATCAAAGCCATCATTTCTTTCGTGAGCTTCGGAGAACCGTGGAAATCGGGAGCCGGGGCTTCATTCGCAACGCCAAGGCCGTCGACGCCCAACTCAGCCCATGCCCGGCGGGCGCGGACGGGTCCCAAATCGGGGCCTCCGTGTTTTTTCGAGCCGCCGACGAGCGTGGGTGCGATTTTGTCGGCGCCTGCGACCCATTGGTCAAGACCTGTCCAGCCGTTTGCCCCCATCAGCCCGCGAAGGGTTTGTCCGACGGTCGGGGGCGGTTCCTTGCGCGGCGACGGATATGAAAAACGGCCCGGTTCATCGTTTCGGATGCCAACGATGACAATGCGGGGGCGCAGTTGGGGAACGCCATAATCCGACGCATGGAGCAGTTTGATGTCTACGCGGTAGCCAAGCGCGGCGATGGCGTCCAAAATATGGCGGCGGTATTCGTCGAATTTGGGGTCGAGGAATCCCCGGACATTTTCAAGCATCACGGCGCGGGGGCGGGTTTCGTCGATGAGGCGAATGGCCTCCGGAAAGAGGTCGCGCTCGTCCCCGGCACCAAGTTGTTTCGAGGCGACGGAAAACGGCGGGCACGGGACACCGCCCGCCAAGAGGTCGATGCCCCGGTAGTGGCGTCCGTCGAAATTGTGGACATCACCGCAAATCACGTTCCAATCGGGGCGGTTTTCCTGGAGGACAGCGCAGTATTCGGGTTCGTATTCGACGAGGGCAACGTGTTCAAAACCAGCCATTTCCAATCCGAGGGCCTGTCCTCCGGCCCCGGCGCAGATTTCGATGCAGGTAGGTTTGCGTTTGGCTCGGGCGGCGAGGAAGAGCGAGTGGGCGGCGAGAAGGTGGCGGATTGCTTCGTCACGTTCGAAAACGGCGGAGAAGTCGTACTGCAAGGCCTCTTCGCAAACGCGGAAGTTTTCAGGCGAAACAGACTCGATTGGCGGATAAAGGGGGCTGGTTTCGGGGCGGGTCATGAACGGTCAAAAGCTAGCCCAAAACAAGTGCGGAATCCAGCAACTTTTCCGCATGCCCACCAATGCTAAACCGGCGGGGAAGCGGTTTTCATTTTCCGCCTTCGCGGGGGTCCGGGGGGCCGATCCGGGTCAAGTCGGCATAGGCGAGGCCCGTCAGCGCGGTCAGGTCGTCCGGGGCCATTTCCACCTGGCAGCCGATGCGCCCGCCGGAAAACAGGATTTTCCCGTGGAGGCGCGCCGTCTCGTCGATGAACGTCCGGAAGCGCGTTTTCATGCCGATGGGCGAGCAACCGCCGTGCACGTAGCCCGTCAGGGGGAACAACTCGCGCGACTTCACCATCTCCACCGATTTTTCCCCCGCGGCGGCGGCGGCCTTCTTCAGGTCCAGCTCGCAGGCCACGGGAATCATGAACACGTAGTGCCCGCCGGTCTTTCCGCGCGTGACAAGCGTCTTGAACACGCGGTCGGGGTCCACCCCCAGCCGCCGCGCCACTTCCGTGCCCGGGATGGCTTCCGGGCACGGGAACACGAGGAAGCGGTGTTCCGCGCCCGCCGCCTCGATTTCGCGGAGGGCGTTGGTCTTTTTCGCGGTTTCGCGTTCCTTGGCCATGGCGCGGGGCTTTCCGCCCCGTCAGGGGGCGCGGAGGACGCGGACGCGGCCCGGGGCGGAGACGCCGCGGACGGCCGGGTCGTACATGCTCGAAACCGTCGCCGGGGGCAGGACGTAGTCGCCGGGAGTCACCGCCCGGACGGCGTAGTACAGGACCGTTTCCTTCTGCACGGGGCCGAGGAACACCAGCACCCTGTCGTCCCGGCGTTCCTGGTAGATGGCCCGGCTGCCCCAGCGGGGCACCCATTCGAGGCTCCGCGAGCCGATCAGGTTCGGGTTCTCGATTTCCCACCCGGCGGGCAGCAGGTCTTCCACCACCAGGTCGGACAGGGTCGCCTCCGGTTCCGCCGGTTCCACGGTCAGCCGCACCGCGAACAGGGTGCCCTGCGCGATTTCCGATACGTCGGCCAACCCTTTCCCGTTCTGGTCGAAGAACTCCCGCCGGATGGAGACGCGGTTCGTCGCCGCGGGCTCCGGTTCGAGGCCGATGCCCTCGAAGCGCACCGACGCGCGGCACGGCCCCGGCCCCGCGTTGCGGATTCCGATCGTCCCGGCGGCGGGCGCCGCGTTGGTCGCGAAGGCCATGCCTTCCGCCGACGCGGTCCAGCCCGGCCCCGCGACTTCCGCCGCGAAGGGTTCGGCCTTTTCGGGCAGGAGCTGCGCCATCTTGCCGAGGGCCAGCAGGGCCATCGCGTTGTCCTGGGTGTTGCCCCAGTGGCCTTCCGCGTTCCGCAGTTCCGCGAGCCGCCCCACCGCGGCGGACGCGGCCTCCCCGCGCGGGTCGAGGTCCAGCCAGGCGTCCAGCAGGAGGGCGACCGAGCGGGCCTCGCCGTTCCACGCGTCGGTCCGCGGCTTCCAGGTTTTCGGCATTTCCAGGGCTTCGAGCATCTTGCGTCCGCGACGGGGTTCGCCGGACCGGACGAGGGCGACCGCCGTGTGCACCCGCGCCGCGAAGGTCAGGCGCTTGGCGGTTTCCTCCAGCCGCGCGTTCCAGCCGGCCTCCGGGGTGCCGGCCATCGCCAGCACGCGGCAGACGTAGGCGCGCAATTCCATGTCCTGCCGCCACGTTTCGTCGCCGGGTCCGCCCTTCACGGGGCGGTCGAGGCGGCGCCGCAGCCAGCCGAGGGCGTCGCGCAGCGCGGCGGGCGGCACCTCCAGCCCCGCCGCCTTCGCCTCCACGAGGAAATGCGCCGCGTACACCGACGCCTCGTCGGCCACGATGTTGCACGAGGGCCACATGGCGAACCCTCCGTTCGCCTGCTGCATCGAAACGATGCGCGAGACGCCCGCCGCCGCCATCGCCGCCGGGTCGCCCGACGCCTTCGCCCCGACCGGCACGGACGCCAGCCAGTCCCCGGCCCGCAGCAGCGGGAACGACGCGCTCGTCGTCTGCTCCAGGCACCCGTAGGGATATTTCAGCACGTAGGCCAGCGCCGCGCCGACCATTTCCGCCCCGGCCCGCGCGTTCAGCGCGATGTCCGCCGTCGCCGACCCCTCCAGCCACCCCTCCGGCGCCGCGAAGTCCGCCGACCCGCCCGCCGGGATCTCCGCCGACGCGCACGACGCCTGCAACGCACCCGCCGGACGCACCGCCATCTCGATTTCCTCGCGGAACGATTCGCCACCGCCTTCGGTTTCCACCACGCACCGCGCCGTCCCCGGCGCGCCGCCCGCCCGCAGGTCGAACGCCACGACTTCTTCGCCGCCCGCGTCCAGCCGCACCTCGCGCTCCGCCGGTTCGGATTCCAGCGGCCCGCCGCAGAGCAGCTTCACCCGCGCTTCGATCGCCCGGTCGGACGGATTCACCACCTTCACCGTCGCCTCGCACTTGTCCCCCGGTGCCAGGAAGCGCGGTAGCGACGCCAACGCCACCAGGTCCCGACGCACCGCCACGGCCCGGTCGCCGGAACCCGTCCCCTCCGCGTTGCGCGCCACGGCCATCAGGCGCAGCTCGCCGCTGAACTCCGGCACGTCGAACGCGGCCTCCGCGCGCCCGTCGGCGTCGAGCGGCAGGTCCGCTTGCCACAGCGCGACGGGCTTGAAACGCTTGGCCTGGACGGGATTGAGCCGCTTGCGCCGCGCCAGCGCCGCGTCGCCGCCCGCCCCCGGCGTGGCCGTGGCGGCCTCCTCCGCGATGGGGATGAGCGACCCGTAGGGGTCGTAGAGCGACACCATCGCGCGCCGCACCGCCTCGAACGTCTTCGCCGGGACGGGCGTGGCGTAGGCGGTCAGCCCGCAGATCGCCTCGTCCACCGCCATCACGGTCACTTTCCCCGCGGCCGGGTTTCCCTCCGCATCCGCCACCCGCACGGTGCAGCGCAGCGGCTCCTGCGGCCGCGCGCGTTCCGGCGCCTCCAGCGAAACCGCCAGCGCCGCCGCCGGACGCCGCACCCGCAGCGCCACCGCCCCCGCCGCCCGGTGCGCGGTCCAAACCTCCTCCGCCTCGGCCGGCCGCACCACGGACAGCGCCACGTGCACGTTCGGCGCGTCTTCCCCGCCCAGCGGGATTTCAAGTTCGGCGGTGTTCCCCTCCATTTCCAGCGTCCAGGCCCGCACCACCCCCTCGCGTTCCACCGTCGCCAGCGCGTGCCCCGCGAACGGCGAACGCACCTGCACCCGGGCCGTCTCGCCCGGCGCGTACCACTCCTTGTCCGCGACCAGCTCCACCCGGCCCGGCCGCTCCCGGCTCCACGCCACCCACGACGATTCCCCGCTCCCCGCCTGGAACGAGATCCGCGTCGACGCCCCCGACTTCGGGTCGCACGCCACCAGCGCGAAACTGCCCGCGTCCGGCACCGAAAACGCGAAGTCCGCCGGCGTCCCGCCCGCCGCGAAGGTCTCCTCCCGAACCGTCGTCTCCTGCCGCTCGCTCGTCCATTCGTACTTCCCCCCCGCCGTCCGCCGCATCGCCGAAATCCACTCCTCCCGCACCAGCCGCATCACCAGCGGCGTCCCCGCTTCCGCCGCGCTCCCGTCGGGCAGAACCTCGACCACGGCCACCCGCTGCGTCTCGCCGGTCCGCACCGCCCCCTCCCACGCGGGCCGCAGCCCGACGAAGAACGGATAGACGTCCACCTCGCACGTCCCGTACCCCGTCACCGAGCGCCCGCCCGGCTCCGTCACCGTCGCCGCGCACAGCGCCAGCAGCCGCGCCGGCACGTCCGCCACCGACGGCGCCCGCACCGTGAAGTACGCCGTCCCGCCGCCGTCAAGCCGCCCCATGCCCAGCGTTTCGCCGCCCGGCACGCCCCCCTTGCTCCCGTCGCCGAACGACCAATCCGGCCACTGCTCCGGCTTGAACGGCTCGGCCGTCCACGCGAGATAGCCCTCCGTCGTAAGGTTCGCCGCGGGACTCCCGAACATGTGCCGCCCCTCCACCCGGAACCGCACCGTCCCCCCCAGCTCCATCCGCTCCGACTCCGCCGCCACCGTCACCCGCGTCTGCGGCGCCACGAAATCCTCGACCGAAAACTCCGTCTCCCCCAGCACCTTCTCCGACCCCGGCAGGCGCACCTGCAACCGGTGCTTCCCCGTCCGCCAGTACGCCGGCACCTCCCCGCGCGCCGTCACCGTCCCCGTCTCGTCCGGCATGGCCGTTTCCGTCCGCTCGCCGCGCCCGTCCGGCCCGACCCAGACCCACTGCACCGGGAACGCCGGCGGCGCCTTGCCGTCCGCCCCGCGCAGGATCGCCTGCCCGAAGAGCGCGTCGCCCGGCCGGTACACCCCCCGCTCCGTGTACACCGCCGCCTCCGCCGCCCCTTCCGCCAGGTACTCCCCGCCCTGCGCCGTCTCCCCCTGGTCCACGGCCGCCCCGTCCAGCTCCACGAAGGTCAGGTCGCCCCCCAGCGTCGCCACCGCCAGCAGCGGCGCGTCGCCCGCCGTCGCCCCCTCCGCATCCCACGCCAGCCGCGCCAGCCCCTCCGCGTCCGCCGTCCCCTCCGCCAGCACCCGGCCGTTCTTCGCCCGGATTTCCACCCGCGCCCCCTCCGCTGCCCGCGCCCCCTCCAGCGAATTCACCCATGCCAGCGCCCCGCCCTCCCACAGACGCACCGAAAGCCCCAGGTCCGTCGCCACCACCAGCCGCTCGTCCCGCAGCGAGGAATCGTCCGTCTTCCCCCCCCGCACCCGCAGCAGCCACGCCCCCCGCGGCTCCTCCAGCCCGCTCAGCTCCCGCAGGTCGAACGCCAGGCGCGCCACCGACCCGTCCGGCGGCACCGGCACCGCGTTCGTCACCGCCCGCCCACGCGAAAGGTACGCCTCCACCGTCTCCCCGTCGTCCCACCACCGCGACACCGTCCGCCCCATCCATTCCTCCCCCCCTTCCCGCACCGACCGCGCCACCAGCGCCGCCAGCGCCTCCGCCGGCACCGGATTCGCCTCCATCACCGCTTCCCGCAGCGACTGCGCCGAAACAGGCAGCTTCAGCCCGCCCCGCGGCGCCAGGTACCGCCCCGGCACCTCCACCCGCAGCCCCGCCCCCGGCGCCGGAATCTCCACTTCGCGCGAAAAATCCTTCCGCAGCGCCTTCCCGTTCGCCGCCCGCAGCCCCTTCTTCAGCGTCACCCGGTACGTCGTCCCCGGACGGAAATCCCCCCGCAGCACCACGTTGTGCCGCCACCACGAATCCCCCTCCTCCACCGTGAACCGCACCGCCGGCTTCACCGAAACCGACCGCTTCGCGCTCTCCACGTCCAGCCGCAGGTTCCCCTCCACCGCGATCCACGGGCGCGAAAACGCCTCGCACGACGCGTTCACCTCCCGGATTTCCAGCTGCGGCTCCACCTCCACGTCCCCGAAGCGCCCCCCCACCGACGGCCGCACCTCGTCGCCGTCCGCCCCCGGCAGCCCCTCCTCCACCGTCACCCGCACGTTCCGCCCCTCCACCCCCGGCACGGAAATCACCACCTGCCGCCCCGCGCCCACCTGCTCCCGGTCGACCTCGTACCCCCGCTCCTCCCGGTCCACCTCCACCTTCAGGAACCGCGTCAGCAACTCCCGGTCCGGCGCCGCGTTGAACGTCAGCACCAGCCGCAGCGTCAGGTCCTCCGAATAATCGATCTGTCCCAGCGACTGGAACACCAGCGGCGGCCGCGCGTCCG
>Ga0310786_10003092_pt1 | contig 24520 bp, 15 predicted proteins | sample AusTroGonzalo_MG_FD_203881 | JGI IMG/M metagenome (GOLD analysis project Ga0310786, IMG submission 203881) | Bovine rumen microbial communities from tropical cattle in Woodstock, Queensland, Australia - Gonzalo_03 (v2) (version 2) | ecosystem: Host-associated > Mammals > Digestive system >...
TCCTAAAACAAAAGAAATGGAAGATTTTGTACATACTGCTCGAATAGAATTAGCAAATACAACAATACAAGACAATTCCAATGAACAACAAAGATTCATTGAAGGTAACTATACTAAGCTATCATTTTTAATCATTATAAATGATGCTTATTTATGGGATTTAAGAGAACACCGCACAGCGGAAATTGAAATACGAATGGATGATAATTTAGATTAATTTTTATAGCTATAAAAAGGAAATTATTAAATGGAAAGAATAATTATCACAGAAGTTGATAACACTTCTAATGTTGAGGCACTTTCTTCATTTGATGTAGTATATGTTCCTGGTTTCGCTACAAATGGTGCAACTCCAAGTTTTACAGGTGATACTAAATCATTATTTAGAAATCCTACATTAGTAACAACTAGATATGAGTTCTTAAATAAATTTGGACAAGTATGTCCAACATTTACTAAAGATCAACCATATCCAATAGCTACTTCTGGAGTATCTGGATTCCCAAGTTATGCTATTCCAGATTATGTTCCACCTACAACTCCTACTTTAGTAGCAAATTTAAGTTCATATGAATTTGATTATGTTGAAAGTGAGCCTATTTCAGCAGAAGCAGCAATATCTAATATAGCTGCATTAGGAATTTATTCAGATGGTATAATTACTACTGCTGAGTGGACTCCTACAGCAGAAGTAATATATTATTTTGCAGATCGCGTGGATGCTAATGAAAAAAGTACATTTACTATGAAAAAACTTCCAGATACACCTGAAGTTGGTTCAATAGTATTCACATCAGATTTTAGTCCTGCTGCTAATGGTTATAAAATCCTAGTAGGTTCTGATTATTTCTATACAGATGATGCATTTATAGATTTTGATGATTCAACAGGAAAAGTTAAAACTTATTATGATGATGAGACTCAACCAGCTCTCATGTTTAAGGGGCCTACAGAAACTTCTCTTGGTGATGCTGATCCAGGATATAGATATGCGTTATATCTCTTATCACTTGGTATTCCAGTTTACTATGAACAAATGAATGCAGATTTTGTACCTGTAGATCTTAATAATCCAGTTAATGCTTCAGCAAATCCTTCAGCACAAGGTTGGAGTATCCAAGTTGGAAATGACTATATTAAGACTCAAGATACTGAAGTAGATTTAAGTAAGACTTATTATTTAGGAGCAGAAATTTCAGTACAATCAATGTATGAAGGTCTCGAAGCAAGATTTGCTAATAGAGGAGAAACAGGATCAGTAAATCCGTCAGACTATTCATTCGATTCAATGGGTGATTACGCAATTAAGTATATCACATCTGGTGGTTATCCAACATTTGAGTATGGTCCACTAGCAGATCCTGATGCAGATAGTAAAGTTTGGGGTACATCAGGTCTCGCTGAACAAATGGTAAGACTTGCTGCTGATAGATCTGATGCTGTTGCTCTTATCGATCATACAAATTCTCCTAATAGAAGTATTTATGAGACTGATGACTATTCAGTAGTTAGTAGAGTAAGAAATTCATTAACATCTCTTGGTACAATTATAGGTTCATATGGTGCTATGTTTACTCCTTGGTATACATGTACGAGCACATATATTACAGGTGGAAGTGCTTATAGCTATGATGCTCATATGCCTGCTTCACTTGCATTCTTAAGTGCTCTTGCACAACAACTTCAGAACTATAATCCTTGGTTAGCAGTATCTGGTGTTGCTAGAGGAGTTGTACCATATTGTGGTGGACTTCATACAAATTACAATCTTACAAACAACGTTGCAGATTCATATCAGATTATTCCTGGTGAAAATCAAGATTCTAAGTCTGCAATCTCAATTAACCCTATTACTTATATTAGAAATTATGGATATTGTATCTGGGGTAACAGAACACTTAGAAACAATAGTGCTGGTACACAAGCTACATCATTCCTTAATATCAGAGATCTTACTTCAGATATTAAGAAAACTTTATATGAAGCTTCACAAACACTTATGTTTGAACAGAACACAGACGTTCTTTGGTTAAACTTTAAAGCTCTTGTTACACCTATTCTTGATAGAATGGTTTCAAATTATATTCTTTCTGATTATAATATTGTAAAATATAATGTAGATCCAGAAAGTGGACAACGTGTTCCAGCTTATAAAGTTTTAGCTAATATTACAATTAGACCTATTAACTCAGTAGAAGTATTTGAACTCAGAGTAACTCTTGAGAATAATGATATTTCTGTAGCTGAAACAGCGTAATAAAATAAAGGAGAAATAAATAATGCCAATTCCTGCTAATGTAAAATCAGACATAGGTTCTTATCATTTCTCTGCAAATAAAGAGCTTTATGAAATTCAGAGATCAAATAACTTTGAATTTCAAATAGATCCTTCTTTAGCTAGAGGACTTACAGCTTATGGAAATGATAATAAAACATTTCCAAATGCACAGGAAATGATTAGACTTTCTGTATCAGCATCATCAGTTCCTCATTTCCAACAAACTCCTATTGAAGTTAGAAGAGGTAATACTGCAGTTAAATATGCTGGAGTAATTAGTTATCCTTCTGGTTCACTTGAATGCTATGACTTCATTGGAGCTGAAACAAAAGATATTCTTATGGCTTGGCAGGCTAAGTCTGGAAATCCAGAAAAGCAAATTGTTGGTCAGCAAAAAGACTACAAGTATACTGCTTGGCTTTCAGAATATACTCCTGATTATACTGTAAGAGTAAGAACATGGAGACTTGATGGATGTTGGATTAGTAATATTGATGAAGATCAATTTTCAGCTGATAATGGAAATAGTGCAAGAAGAATTAGATGCACTATTGAATATGATAGAGCAATTGTCGAATCATATAATGAAGTAATTAATGCTTAATTAATTTAAAAGCTGGGTGGTTGAAATATATCACCCAGCTTCATTGGTAAAATAATGAGTAGAATCCTTCTTGAAGATAAGAGATCCTCACTTCTTACTCAATCTAAAAATGGTGCAAATTATGTACCATGGAATCAGATGTTTGGTAAGAATAGGTATCATAGAAGAAAAAAATCTAAAATAGCACCGTCTATTAAACATTTCAATAATATTGATATGAACAAATTCTTCAAGACGGATATTTTAGATTTATTAATAGATGTAAAAGGCGAGACTAATATTTATCAAGTAAGAATATCTTTTGTAGGAGTGCTTATAGAAATACAAAATGAATTACAGAGAAGAGGACTTGATAAAATAGATCGTAAATGTATATTAAAAGCACTAACAAAAGCTTTTAATAGTGAAGATGTTTATATAAATTGTACTTGCCCAGATTTTAGATATAGATTTAAATATTGGGCAACAAAGAATAATTTACTTATAGGAGATCCAGAAAATAGACCTGCTAAAATAACAAATCCACATAATGATAAAGGTCCTGGATGTAAACATATTATATTATGTTTAAGTGATGCGTCATGGCTTATAAAAATAGCTTCAGTTATATATAACTATGCTGATTATATGGAAAAGCATGATGAGAGATTATTCCAAAAATATATTTATCCTGCTCTCTACGGAAAAGAATATGATAATAGACAACTTAGTATCTTTGACCAAGATGATGAGGAAATGGCATCTGATGAAGAAGATATTAGAAAAGCAAATGAACTTGCTAGAGAAAAGGGTAGATTTAAAAAAGGAAATGAATATAGATTTAGAAAACAAAATCAAAGTGATGATAGTCAAATGACTTTTGATGATCTTGAAGCTGACTTAGCAGAGTATGAAGAGGAAGAAGTTTAATACGCTATCAACGCTAAATTATATATGAAGAATCTCAAAGATAACTTATTATTGATTTAATTAAAAAGATAACTTATTTATTGTATATTAATATGAGATTCGTGTAACACAAATATTAGGCTGACATGGATCTATTTCTGTGTCAGCTTTTTTAATAACTAAAGGAGAAACAAAATATGTCAGACGCTAGAATAGTTGAAGAATTTTATCTACCTTCTCAAGGAAAAATATATGAAGGAATAGAAGTAGATCCATCAGGACTTATTAGTAGTATGAAAGCTAAACATGAGATGCTTAGACTTTCTATTACTGATGGTTCTCATAAATTAATGGCAGAAATATTAGATGATTGTTTAGAATCAGATTTAGGAATATCTGCTTATGATTTATGTTTAGGTGATTATCAATATTTATTATTTAAGTTAAGAGTAGTTACATTTGGTAATAATTATACATTAAGAGGTAAGTGTCCTTTTTGTGGGTTTGAACAGCCTACAGAAATAGATTTAGATAGTCTTGGGGTTAATGAGTATACAGATGAGTATGAAAGTTTAAAGACTGTATATTTACCTAATTCTGAACAAACAGTTACACTTACATATCAAACACCTCGTATATTAGATAGAATTCAAACAAAAGTAAAAGAATATAGAAGAAGACATGAGGGGTCTGATGAAAATCCTATTCTTTTATTTAATATTATGTCATGTATAACAGAAATAGATGGTGAAGCTCCTAATAGAGTTTTCTTAGAGGATTGGGTAAAAGATTTACCTCTTTCAGATGCTCTATTAATAATTAATCATATTGACGACATGAATAATTCTATAGGGACAAGTCTTATTCATCCTACAAATTGCAAGATTTGTGGAACGGAATATTTTGTACCCTTTCGTATCAACGAAACATTTTTTAGACCTAATAGTAGATGATCCTGAATTTAAGTCACTTGTAATGCAGAATATAATTCAGGAAAAATATCAAATAAGTAAACGTATCCATACTTCTTTTATTGAGTTAGACGAAATAACTCCAACAGAAAGAAAATCATTACTTAAATTATTAGTAGATGATTTGAAAGAAGAAGAACGAATTATACAAGCTGCAAGAGCACAAGCAGGAATGAACTAATGGCTATATTAGATGATAGAAATAATCAAAAAATTATTCAAGCTTTTGAAGAAGGAGGCAATCTTTCAGATAAAGACTTTTCTAAAGCTTTAAGAGAGGCTTTAAATTATGAAGATACAACCTATCAATCTTTACTTAATTTGCGTAAAAAATTAAAAAAGGCTGAGAGAGAGTATGCAAACTTAACTAAAAGAGCAGCAGAAAATATCTCCTTATTAGAAGAATTAGAGGAAAAGCTTAAGACTGCAAGTACTGCAGAAAGAGTAGATTTAAGAAAACAGATTGAAGAGCAAGAAAGAAGACAAAAAGTTATCTTAGAAGAAGGGGCAAAAAGATTAGAACTTAAACGTAATTTAGAAGATTCTATAAAAGAAGCTACTGAAACTGTAAAAGAGCAATTTAAAAATGCAGCTAAATTTGGTATAGATTTAACAGAAAAAGATCTTGAGGCCATGTTAGCTACAGATGAAATTATTGATCGTCTTGATGATAATATAGAGGCTCTTAAAATGAAAAAGAAGAAACTCTATACAGATTTAGACGAATTAAAAGTAAATTTAGAAGAGGCTACTGAAAATGATGATACTGAAAAAGTAGCTGAAATAAAAGAAGCTATTAGTAAAATTTATGAAGACTTACGAGAAAATCTTTACGAAATAAATGCTCTTGAGAATGATAAAGATGAAATAAATGGTAAAGCTGGTAAAAGGGCTACAAATAGACTTGAAGATATGTTTGGTAAAGATATAGGAAGTTCATTAAACTTTTTAGGCAGCAGAGAAAATTTATTAGGAAAAGGAATAGGAAATATTCTAGATACAATTTCTGGACAAGGTGAAGGTGTAATAAGTGATTTAAGTAATTTAATTTTTAATGCTTCTAAAGCTGCTGAAGAGAAAGGTGAAGAATACGATTCTACTGATGCTTTATTAGATGCAGCAGAATTTGGAGCAGAACTTATCGCCCCTGAGTTTGTACCAGTAGTTGAAGGCTTAAAAGCTTCTAAAGCTATTTTAACAGCTATTTTTAATGATATTAGAGCTTTAAATGCTAAAATGGGTGAGTATATTAATACTGCTGCTCAAGAAATTAAAAGTTATTATGGTGCTATAAATGCAAATTTATATGGTTATAGTGATTATGATACATTAGCAAAAGAAGCAGATATATTAGGTGGAAGCACTCTTGTAAGACAAACAGATTATTTATCACAGATAGCAGCGTTAAGTGCAGATGGAGTAGCAAGAGATATTGAAGCAGCAGCTATTCTTCAAACAATTAAAGATAGAACTCTTACTCAGTTTGATGTATCTAATGATTCTTTAAGAAGATTAATTCGTTTAGGGCAGGATCAAGTATATCAATCTCAATTTGGTCTTGAACTTCAATTAAAGAAAGTATTAAACAGTACATTTAAAGATTCTGGCTATCTTTCAAGTTTATTCGATTCAGTAAGAGATGCTATTATGGATGCTTCTGTGAATCAATCTGGAGATATAACTACTTTTAATTCCATAGTTCAAACTTGGCTTGGAGCCATGTATTCTTCTGGATTATCAAGTAATGTAGTAAATCAAATAGCTAGTGGAATTAATGCTTTAGGTTCAGGAAATGTATCCGCTTTAGCTAGTGATGAGGCAACACAAAGATTATTTTTATTAGCTATGGATAGGGTTGGAATGGACTATGCAGATATATTGCAACAAGGTCTTAGTTCTAGTGACACTAATAAATTACTTCAATCAGTAGTTCAATATTTAGGTGAAATTACTGTAAATACAAGTGATAATTTAGTATTAAAATCGTCTTATGCTAATCTTTTTAATTTAAGTACCACAGATTTAAAAGCTATACAAAATTTAAATCAAAGTATGCCTTCAATAACTTCTATGATTGTAGATACTTCAAATGCTTTAACTATGACACAATATGCTGCTTCTGATATGCTAAAGGCTAATACATCAGTTTCAGAAAAATGGGATAATTTCTTTGCTAATTTACAGTATGCAGTAGGAAGCAATGTTGCTGAAAGTAATTTTTTATATAGTACTTGGGCGACTAGTTCATTAATAGAAGATTTGACAACACCTATTCTTCAAAATAAACTTTTAAATAAACTTCCTACTATAGCAGTACCAGCAAAAGCAGCAAATATTGTTGCTACTCTTTCTAAATTTGGAATTAGTGTTGAATCAATGTTAAGTGCGATTCCAGAAGCTGCAGGAACTATTTTTGAAGGACAAGGAGACTCTATTGTTTCACTGTTAAATTTAAATAATGCTAATTCGGCTAATATAAGCAGTACATTAAGTCCATATTCAAGAACAACTCTTAAAAATTCAAGCATGTTTAATAAAATGTCTGCATCAGTAAGCACTGTTGAACAAGCAGCATCAGAATATAAAGAAGATACAGATACAGGAAAAATATTAGAAGAGATTGAAAAAGCTTTAAGAAAACAAAAAGAACACTATGCTTTTGCTGTATACCTTGAAGGTATGACAGATGAAACTCTTAAATCATTTGCTTCAATATTTGCAGATGAAGATGCAATGCTTCAAACATTTAAGGGAAATAACAGTGTTATTGAAGATAATTTATTTACATATATTGATGATAATAGTAGTAATAAAAATGATAGTACCCAATCTAAAAACAAAAACGCTTAAGAGGTAAATAAATGATAACACAAGAATTCAATAAAGTTACAACGACATCTAACTTCATAAAGAATCTTTTAATTAGTACATATTTACCTCTTATTCGTACTGTTAGGGATTTTGATTATATAATAGCAGATAGATTATATATTTATAAATGTGAAGTTATTAAGTGTCTTAAAAGTGGCTATATTTTAACTGGCTATCAACACTTTAATTTTGAAGGGGAAAGAGCACAGTTTAGAGTAGTATCAGAGTATTATTTTGGTGAAAGAAATGATAAACTTTGTACTAATTATATATCTAATTCTGAAGGTTATGATACTTTAACTCATGAAAGGCTTGGTAAATATTTAAGAAGTTTAAGAGATATGTATGATCTAAATCTTATGCCTCTTTATAATTGTTTTAGTAATAATATTTTACAAGCTCATCATATAGATGATGATAAAGTAGTAAAGACTTCAACTAATTACAATACTAAAGTATATAAAGTTCCAATCAGATTTAATACTGATTATACTATTTGTATGGAAAATCTTGGTATGACTACTTTTGCTCCTGCTTTCATTAAAAATAATAATTTAATGAAAGTAAATAATACAAGATTTGGTAATGATACAGATGTAACAAATAAATATATTAAATTATATCAAACTGGAGTTATTACTCATAGAACAGCTATGAGATTTAAAGATCCAATCAAAATTAGATATAATAATATACCTCATACAAGAACCTCTACTTATGAAGTAACAAGCTATATAAAAATAGATTTTTTACATAATAGTGACTATTATGAAATATATAATTCTTCTATGAGTATTAGAAGCAGTTATTATTTTAGAAATTTAGGAACATATACTAAAGTAAATATATCACAAATTGACTATAATGATAATCCTACTATGTACTATTATAATAATGATGGTATAATGACTCAGTGTTCAAGTGAATTAAGCTATAATAGTTCTACTATTTATTATATTTTAGAGTCTTCTGAAGGATTTACTTATTTAAAAACTTCTCAAAATCAAAATACTGAACATCCTACTTCAACTTTATATGTAGGAGTAGACCCTTCATCAGGAAGACTTGATTCAAGTTATCTTTCAGATAGAGAAGGATTTTGGGTTGAAACTATTTCTGGGAAAAAGATATTAAACCAAGATATATTTAGTTTTGAATATGATGATCCAGAGTTAGATGCTACTTTAGACCCAGAACTTGAAGGAGTAGCGGCATTTAGTTATGATAATAGAGAACTTTATTTAGCTATAGCGGGTGCAAGAATATATGATACTCCAAATATTGAGACAGTTTCTTTCTGGCGAGCATGTACTGAGGCAGATGAATTCAATTTAGGAGAAACCTATTATACTCTTGTAGTTGAAAACGGATCAAGCGAATTTGTAATTTGGAATTACAAAGAGATGCAGGAAGAAGAAGATTTTAATGAAAATAAGACTAGTTTCTTCTATTATCCTGAAGGCAGTGTACAGCCAGTAAGATGTAAATATACTGATGAATATGATTCTGAAATAAATTATTTTAGAGAATATGGTAGTGATTATATTCCAGCTGAAGAATATTATTTTTTAGAGCATAAATCAAGTTTATATATTATTGAAGCTGATGATTTTAATGCTAATCAGACTAAATATTTTAAAATAGAAGATAATAAATTAGTTTTATGTACCGTAGGAGAAGCTTATAATCCTAATATAACTTATGTACAAATTAAAGAGATGTATACTCCTTCATGGCTTATACTAAATCCTGATTGGGATGGTGAAAATCCAAATACAAAATTTATTACAACTACAGATAGATCTATAGATGAAAGTAAAACTTATTATTCATCTACAATCGCGTATGAAGAAAAATCTTATGTATATGATATAACAGAAGAAAACTGTGCGTTATATGATTTTTGTGAAGATAATTTATATATGCTTATTCAAGTTCCTAAAGATTATGAATCAAGCATAATAATTCTTGAAGGTGACTACACTAATACTAAAGCTAAAAAAATAATAGATTCAAATAGTGTTGATCTATTACCTAAACCTATGGTCGATTATTTATATACAGAAAATTTAAGACTAATGCAAATGGGATCATCAAGAATTAAACCATTCTCAGATGCATTAATTGAATTCTTAACTTGGAATGCTATTAATAATCTTGATAGCATAAACAATAATATGGATAGGCTCTTATTAGCTCTTAGAAATATTACTTATGAGTTACATTTAGAAGCTAAATTTGCTAATTATTGGTTCCCACAGTATCGTCAAATAGTGTTTAATTTAATAAGAGAGTCAAGAAACTTACCTGTTACAGATAATTTAGGTTATGTAACAAGAGAAGTAGAACATGTTATAGGAACTCTTAAAAATGCTGATACTTATATTTATGATATAGTAGATGTAATAGATGAACAGTAAATTAAAGGAAGGTCATAATAATGGCTTTAAATCCAAATAATGGTAGACAAACATATCCAACATGGAGTGCTCAACGATTATCTGAATATCAAAATAAATTAAAAGTATCTCCTACAGACTGCTATGTAACCTTACATCATATAGGAAAGACATTTATTTTACCTGTAGACCCAGATGCTGTATCAGATAATATGAATGTGTCTTTTGCTGAGAACAATCCACTTAGTAGAAGCGCTCCTATTTATTCATATCAAAATTCTGGACCAAGAACTGTTTCAGCTACTTGGACTTTACATAGAGATTTATGTAGAGAATTTAATCCTGAATGGGCTAAGTCAGGAGAAGATCCAGTAGATTTATTAGTAACAAATTTAGATGCCTTAGTTCTTCCTGATTATAATGCAGCAAATAAAATTGTAAATCCTCCTCTTGTTTCATTAAAAATAAGAGATGAGATTTATATTAAAGGGGTTATAACGGGTAATGTTGGTCTGACATATAATCTTCCTATAATTAATTATGGAACTGAGGATGCTCCTAATTATAAATATGCAATGATAACCATTTCATTTGGGGTAAATGAAATTACTCCATATAGTGCAAGTATACTTCCAACTGTAGGAGGAAAATTTAGAGGATATGTAGACCCAAGTTTAGCTAGTATGGGTATGCCTATTTCTGGAGGTTGGGCAGTAGGTGATAATTCTAGGTCTTGGCTTGCTGGTGGTAGTGGTCAAATGACACAGCAATATAGATAGGAGAAATAAATGGAAGTATTATCAAATAAAGCGTATAAGTCATCTAATTATTTCTCAAGATACAATGGATTAGCTTATTACTATAATAATAATGATGATAAATATCAATTAGTTACTAGACATTGGTTAAAAGACTTAGGAAATACTGCAGATATTACTGTTTATACAGTAAAAGAACATGATACATATGATTCTATCGCGCTTATGTTTTACAATAATCCTACATATTATTGGGTTATATGTGACTATAATAGAATAATAGATCCATTAAAAACTCCTGTTCCTGGAACAGTATTATATATTCCGGCTCTTAATGCTGGTTTAGAGTTTGAACGAAATGATAGATGGGCATAATGGCTTATACTTATAAAAAGAGAGTAAATACAGATACAAAGCATAGTATAAACTATCCAAATAATAATCCATTTGATAAAAATTCTAATACAGGCGGTAACTGTACTTGGTGGGCTTGGGGTAGATTTAAAGAAGTTTATCATGACGCTACAGGTAAAAATCTATCTTGGACTGCTGGAGCAGGTAATGCTTGTACTTGGTATCGTATCATGGGAAAAGCTGGTTATAGTACTGGTAAAACTCCTAAACCTGGTGCAATTGTTTGCTGGGGATATTATGGGAAGTCTGAAGGTGGAGACGGTCATGTCGCTTTTGTTGAAGAAGTTTTCAGTAATGGCGATTTTGAAATATCTCAGTCCGGATATTCTAGTGGTCCTATAGCAAATAAAAGAATTACTAAAAGTTCTGGTTATAAGTTTGGTTATAATAACGACCATTTTAATGGCTTTATTTATAATAAAGTAGAATTTACAAATCCAGATGGAACAACTGTAGGTGGTTCTTCAGGCAAATCTCGTTCTTGGTATATAAATAAATATGGTAATGGAGCTGAAGTATATTTCTTATTAAAAGACGCAAAATACACTCATAAAGCTTGTTGTGCAGTTCTTGGAAATATGGAGCAAGAATCAGGCATTAGAGTAAAGACTGGCGGTTCTTTTGATGGAAATGGATCTGAGGGTCTTTGTCAATGGACTTCTGGCCGTAAAACAAAGATGCAAGACTATGCTAAAAAGCATTCTAAGTCTGGAAAATGGGATAGTGTTGATGGTCAAGTAGCTTATCTTATTTGGGAACTACAAAATACTGAAAAGAAAGCTAATCAAGTTCTTTATGATCAAAAGCAAACTCTTAATACTATGACAATAGAATGGGGTAGAGCTTTTGAAAGGCCTTCAGAGCAATATGCTAATTGGACAGCAAGATGTAACTATGCTAAAAAGTGGAATACTCGCATGAAAGATGCGGGAGATGCTTCAGATACAGGAGAAGAGGAAGAACAACAAACTGCTCCTGGTATCGATATGCAGAAGAGATCTTCAAAACTTTACTCATCTGCTAATTATGAGTATTTAGATTTTGAAGAATCTGAAGAAAAGAAAAAAGAAAAAGAACAATTTAGTAATCAAATATCTACTTTTGCTCAACAATTAAATGCAGCTAAAGCTGATTTATCTTCTGGTGCTGTTCCTGAAAAAATTGCTCTTACTGGAGTAAGTTTATCAAAAATAAGAGCAAGTAGATCTAAAGTAAAATCTTCATTAAGTATTTCAGATGCTTTAGTAGAAGCTCCTTTTATAGAAGTTGATTTTAATGGTTATATTATAGGAAGTAAATCTGGGAGTTTAGATACTGCCCCAAACTATATTTCTCAAATAGATATTGTAAAAATAAATGGAGAAATAAATCAATATAAACTTCAAATAGTTTATCAAATAAGACCTGGGGAAGATCCAAATAAATTAGATCAGCTATTCTCACAAGTAAGATATAGTAAAATAAAAATAAGATATGGGGATGCAGCTTCTAAGTCTTTATTTAAAGATACAGAAGCAATAATTACAAACATAACTCAAAATAGAGATTATGCTGGAATGAGAATAACTTATACAGTTTCTGCTACATCAGCCTGCAATTATGTAACAACTACTACTTTTGATTTTCCGGCTACTACAGATAAACCATCAAATGTTATAAGAGATTTATTATATAAAAATGGCCAAACATCTCAACTATTAGCAGAAGCTTTTTCTGGTATGGGCAATAAAGCAACAGTAGATTCTAATAATTGGATACCTACAAATGATTCTGTAGTAAATATACCAGCACAAGTTGGAATAAGTACCACAGATTATATAAGCTATTTAACAAGTATAATGAGTAATCAATCTAATGATCCAAATGCTATTATTAGAAATTCTACTTATTATTTAACTTATCAAGATGATGCAAATAAAGGTTCTTATTTTAAAATAAGTGAGGTATCTAAAGGAAATAAAACTACAGTTCCAGCCGCAAATGTTTATAATGTAGATATTAATTTTCCAGATGATAATCAAGTATATACTTTTTCTGTAAATACAAATAATGCTTGGTCATTATTATATGAATATGCAGATAAACCTCAAGAGTATATCTATAATATAGATGAAGAGGGAATAACAGAAAGAATATATTCACCAAATTATTTTAGTAGTTCTCAACAAATGAATGAAATACAAAAAAATTGGTGGACACAGATGGTTAATTATCCAGTTTCAGCTCAACTTACATTAAAAGGGTTATTAAAACCAATTTCTCTTATGGATTATATAAATATAGATGTAAGATTTTATGGAGTAAAACATATAACTAGTGGATTATATATAATTACTAATCATCAAGATATTTTATCCGGAGCTGGTTTTAGATCAAATCTTGGATTAGTAAGAATAGGCGAGTCTATTTAATGGCTAAAGAAGTACAGATAAGAAAATCACAAAGTGCTGCAGATGTAAGAGCTGGAGCTGTAGCTTGGGCTAAAGCTATAGTTAAAGATAATAGTTTTCATTATGGTGCGAAGGCTGCTTATAGGGCATCCCATTCGAGAGGTTGTTATTTTTGTGGAACTAATGAACATAAAAAAGGCAAAATGCAGGGATATGCTAAAACTTATTGTTGTAATACATTTTGTTTTTCTGCTTTTGCTCATGGCGGTGGAGAGCCTGACATGCTTAGAGCATGTAAAAAAGGAGGAAATGCAAAGACAGGTACGTTTTTAGGTTATAAAAGCTATCCTGCAGGATCAAAATGGGAAACTAAAGGGAGAATAAGTGCTAAAAATTTAAAACCTGGTGATGTTTTAGCTTATACTGGACACTGGGCATTATATATTGGTGATGGAAAAATAGCAGAAGCACAACATAGTGATAATAATATACCTGGATCAGATAATTGGAATAGTTCTATCCGTATTTCTAAATTAAGAACAAGCTATCATAATGTTCATAGATATATTGGAAAAGGTGGAGGTTGGATGTGTCTACCTAGTGGAAGTGATGATACTTCTATTGACGTAGATGATACAGAAGGTTCTGAAGACTATGAAAATGCTATAGTAGTAGATGATGGTAGAGCTATTGTTTTAAAAGATGAGATAAGTAAACTATATAGTTCTGCAAATTATGAATATTTAGATACTGAAGAGGAAGAAAATACAGTAACTCAAAGATTTACTAAGGATATATTTACATCACTTTCTTCTAGTCTGGCTAAAGCAGATGCTGATCTTACAACTGCAGCAATTAAAGAAATTGATCTTCCTAATCCTTCAGGATTACCTCTAGATAAAGTAAAGTTTCAACACAATAAACCAGAAATTATTAGAGCTAGTGCTAAATCTTCTTTATTATCATTTCCAACTTATGTAGAAGCCCCTACAATACTTTTAGATTTTAATGGTATAAAAATAGGTGGTTATGGAAATAAAGGAGATATTTATCCGAATTATATTTCTGGTATGACTGTAGAAAAAGTAAACGGTAAAATAAATAACTACACTATAAATTTAACCTATCAAGTTAGACCAGGGGAAGATCCTAATTTTATAGATAAATTAATATCAAGAACAGGTTATAGAAATCCATTAAAAATAATTTATGGAGATTCTATGTATGAAGGTGGCTATTTTAAAGATGAAGAATTAGTTATAACAAATGTTACACATAATGAAGATATTAGTTCATATAAAATAAATTATATTATAACAGCAATATCTTCTATAGGCATTTCTAAAACTGCTTTTAAAAATTTTAATTCTACATCATCAAAACCATCTACAGAAATTTATAATTTATTATATACTTCAGGGGAAGCTAGTAATACTTTATTAAGTATGTTTCCAGGTATGCAGAATAAAACACTTGTTTCTTCTTACAATTTAATTCCTACTAATGATTCTCTTGTAGATATAAGTAGTATGACAAATGTAAGTCCAATATCAAGATTAAGTTATTTGACCGCAGCAATGACTAGTGAAAGTGGAAGTAAGTCATCTTATTTTCTAACTTATAATGACACTAAGAACAATCCATTAGGTGGAGCCTATTTTAAAATAACAGAAGTAAATAAAACAGACTTAGATTCTGTAAATGGAGCTGTCTATACCTTAGATGTGGGGTATCCATCAGATAATAATATTACAAACTTTTCAATAAATACTCAAGATTATTGGTCATTAGTATATCAAAATACTGGTCAGCTTAAAACTTGGGAGTATGGAATAGATGATGATGGAAATATAACAGCTGAAGAAGTTAATTTATTAAATAAAGGTGCATATGGTAAAAATGATTTATTATCTACAAAATGGTGGGAAGAAGTTACAGAATACCCTATTTCTGCTAGAGTAATAATAAAAGGACTATTAGCGCCTGCAATGCTTATGTCATATATTTATATAAATACATATTTTTATGGAATAAAAGATATGGCTAGTGGATTATATGTAGTCACTGCGCAAAAAGATTCAATACAAGGATCAGGTTATACTACAGAATTGACTTTATTGAGAGTTAGTTATTAATGAGTAGAAAAGTTATAGCAAAATTAAGTTCAGCAAAGACAATAAATTTACCAAGTGGTTCTGGGTTTACTGCACAATCTTTAGGACTTGTTACTGCAGGTAAAAAGTATGTGTTTTGTAATACACATCAGGCTGATGGTACTGCGAATCATATATTAGAAGTTAGTGCAAGCAGTTATAAAGACTTAGGCAAAAAAATAACATCAGGACACGTAAATGGTGGAACTTATTGTAAAGCAAATGGACTTTGTTATACAACTACTTACGGAGGAAGTAACGCTACTAAAAGAATTAAAGCATGGGATCCTAAAAATAAATGGAAGAATGTTTATACAATAGATTTACCTGTATATGCTACAGGTATAGCTTATGATCCTATTACTACTGATTTTTATATTTCTATAAATCAATATTTTTATGTATTTCCATATGAAGCATTTCAAAAGACAGGTACTTATAAAGGCACTTATAAAAGCTATAAAAAGTCTTATCTGGATTTTCAAAATCAAGATATAGGTGGTTATGGTGGAATAGTTATGTGCTGTAAGTCTTGGGACATACATCATTCTAAAAATGGTTCTTATACAAGTTATATAGATTGTTATAAAGCACGAGATGGTAAATATATTGGTTCGTGGCAGACACAAGGAGAATGTGAATCTATTGCTGTAGATGGAGGTGGGAATCTTCATGTATTATATGCAGGACATGGTGGCAGAAAATTATGTCGCATGAGTCAAAATATATCATTAATTAATGATGATATATCTACAACTCCTGCTAATACTATAAAAATAAGTGAATCTGAATTAAGAAATAGAATTGTTACAAAAGCAAAATCATATAAAGGAGAAAAAGGAACCCACTTCTGGAAAGAATATGGATCAGAGCCTGCTGATTGGTGTGCCATGTTTGTTTGGACAATTTTTAAAGAATGCAACATGAGTGATATTATGATCAAAACTAGTAATGTTGCTACTATGAGAGATTGGCTAAAAAGAAATGGTACTTTACAAACACCAAAAACAGCAAAAGCTGGTGACATTGCTATCTTTGGTGGAGGAGAGCATGTTGAAATAGTTGCGAAAAAAGATTCTTCTGGGAAACTACTAACTATTGGAGGAAATAGCGGGTATAATGAAGGTGCAACTTCATTTAATGATTCAACTGTATCTTCTGTAAGATATTTTGGAAAAGCCCCTACTTCAATATATAGTCCTAAATATTCAAAGACCAAGGCAGCTGAAGAAACTGTAGAAGCAGAAGAGCAAACAGAGGCTAAAGGTCTAGTAATAAGTGTAGATAAATTATATAGCTCTGCAAACTATGAGTATTTAGATTTTGATCAAGACAAATCAGATAAGGATGCTAAAAATGCTTTATCTGATCAGATAACAAAATTAAAACAACTTCAAACAGCTTCTTCTGTTATACCTGATACTGTTCAAAACATTGACATAGTATTAAAAGGGATAAATTTAACAGATACTAAAAAGCCTAGGACTAAAATTGATTCAGAAGCCCATGGTCCAAGTTTACCAGTTGCTTTAAATCCTATTGAAGCTCCTTTTGTTCAATTAACTATTGGTGGTTATGAATTTGGTGTAAAATCAGCAAAAGATACTAATTATATTATAGGATTAAATGTAGTTAGAACTAATGGTTCTATGAATGAGTACACTATATATCTTGTTCATCAAATATCTCCTGGAAGAAATCCTAATTTTATAGATGAATTACTTGCTGCTAATAGTTATGAAAAAATAAAAATAAGATATGGAGATGCTATGAGTAATGTTATTTTTGAAGATAATAGTGCTCTTCTTATAGGATCATCAGTAAATTTTAATTTATCAGGATATTGTATAACATATGAAATAAAAGCTACAAGTTCAGTAATTTCTACTGCAACCCATAAATTATCTTATCCAACTAAAACAGATAAAGGATCTAATATTATAAGAGATTTATTAGCTGATGCTTCAACTGGTTTAGGTGATATTTATCCTAATATGAAAAATGCAAATTATGTATCTAAAAATAATCTAATACCGCAAAATGATAAAGTAATTACAGTAGAAGCGGTAAGTAATGTAAATCCATTAAACTATTTAAAAACAGTTGTGGCTACGATGCAAAGTGCTATATCTGATACTTCAAATTATTATTTAGTTTTAGGTGATAATGATTTTAAGATATATGAAATTGATTCATTAAATTTGTCTTATGATTCTTCTTTATACGAAGTAAACATAAATTATCCAGATGATAATCAAGTATATAATTTTAATTGTAATACTGATTTTGCTTGGCCACTAGCATATGACTTTAATGGAAATATTTCTACTTATAATTATACTTTAGATCATAATGGTATGATAGATACTTCATATTCAAGAAATCCAAATTTACTTGATTTTACAAGTTCACAACAAACAAATATAAGTAATAACTGGTGGAAAAATGTAACTGAGTTTCCTATAACAGCCACACTAGAATGTAGAGGTTTACTTTCACCACTATTATTAATGACATATATAAAAGTAAATTGTTGGTATTATGGACAACAAAGATTAACTAGTGGAGTGTATATTGTTACAAGTCAGCAAGATGTATTAACAGGAAGTGGATATAGAACTATTCTTTCACTTCTTAGAGTAGCTGGATCTAAACAACAATTAACTATTGATGGAAGGGTTAGAACATGATTCAAAAAGGTATAATAGAACAAGCTCTTTCAAGATATACTTATAAGGTTAGAGTTCCTAAATATGATAAAATAGCTACTGATCCATCAGCTACAAAATTAGAAGATTTATCTACTGCTGTAGTATGTGGCTTTCCTGGAACTGATATAGCTTTTAATAAAGGAAATATAGTTTTAGTAGACTATGAAAATAATGAGATAAGTCAACCTGTAATTTTAGGTCTACTATATAATGAGTCTCAAGCTTTAGATGAAAATAATTATAATAATTTTTCAAATAAAGTGTTAGAAGATAATTTATCTGAGTATAATACAGAACTTAAATCATTATCTAAAAGTGGTTTATATACTCATGTAAAATATTCTAATGATAATGGTATTACATTTACATCAAAATATTCTACTATAACTGTTGATACTGTTGTTATAGACCAAGTAAAATATAAAGTGGATAATGATATATCATTAGATCCTAAATCTACTGTTATATATTGGTCAATAGTAGATAGAACTACAGGTAGAGATATTACTAATAATGTTCAGATAACTACTACTATTAGAAATTATAAAGAAAAAGATGAAAGTGATAGTAATCAAATTTCACGAACATTTAAGGAAAGTTTAATCGAAATTCCAATGGACCTTAGAGATAGTGAGTATTTGATTCTTGATTATAGAATAGTTGAAGTAAGTAATTGGGATAATTATGCTATTGTATTAACTACAGATAAAGACACTCAAGGAAGTGTATATGGTGAATATTTAGGAATTGCAATAACAAAATCTGCTATTCCCCCAGATTCTCCTTCAGAGTATGCTTGGACTAGTTTTAAAACATCTATAGATAAACTAGTAGATACTTTGATGGATGAGTGGAAACCTAGAATACAGGGTGTAGAAAATACTCTTTATGGATATGATTTAGATAATACATCAAATCCAAGTGGTTTAGGATTAGTAGATGTAATTTCTATTACAAAATCACAAGTAGATATTCATGGTACTGATAATAGGGATGTATCATTTAATAATATAAAATCTGTATACATAAATAATTCTGGAGAAGCTTCAGTAGTAACACCAGAAGTAGATTATAAATATAATAGTAGTTCTAATAGTTTTTCAGAATATCAAGACTCAAGAGGTCATTTGATACTTATGATTAAGGAAAGTAATTAATGGGTTTAAGCTTAACAATAAGTGAATCAAATGTAAGTAAAGCAGATAATACTTCTAAAATAACAGCTACTTTAAAAATATCATCATCAGCTTCATGGAACTATGATAGTAGATCTGGTTATATTCAGATAGATGGAACAAAATATAGTTTCTCTCATTCTTTTAGTGTAGGAACTACCACTCTTGCTACTAAGTCTAAGACAGTAACTCATGATAGTGATGGTGGTGGATCAATAACTGTTAAAGGATACTATTCTACAGGCGTTTCATTAGGAAATTTATCAATATCTAAAACTTATAAGTTAACTCAAATAGATAGAACTTATACAATTAAGTTTAATAGCAATACTACAGATACTGTTTCAAATATGCCTTCATCTCAAACAAAGACATATGGAAAAACATTAACACTTAGTAGTAAAGTACCTACAAGAACTGGTTATACTTTTAAAGAATGGAATACTAGTAAAAGTGGAACTGGAACATCTTATAAACCAGGCGGGTCTTATAAAACAAATGCTGCTGATACTTTATATGCTATTTGGACTGAAAATACTTACAGTGTAAAATTTACTTTACCTAGTGGATATGCTACATTTACTAGTAACAATTCTACTACTATTACTGTAACTTATAAATATACTCAGACAGATGGAAAAATTCCTACTGTAAAAGTAGCAACAGGATATTCTTTTAGAGGTTTTAATATAAATGGAACACGATATGCTTCTGGAGCCTCTTTTAAGACTAAAAAAGGAGCAGTTGCAACTACTTCTGTGACAGCAACATCTGCTGATTTTGAAAGACTTACAGCTAAGCTCACTTTTACTGGTGAAAATATTACTACATTTTATATGGAACAGGGTACTGGTACATCTTTCAAGATGCCTAATTATCCTGGTACACTATCAGATAATACAAATGAATTTAAATATTGGTCTAATGGTAGTAATAAATATTATGCAGGAAGTTCTTATGTATTTAATTCTAATACAACTTTAACTGCTTATATAGGTAAAAAAGCAGATGAAATTTTTAGATACTATATTCCTAATACTATAGAGAGTTCTAGTCAAGGATTATCATTATTTTTATCTGAAAGTGCAAGTATAAGTAGTATTTATACTATTCCTAATAGTATCCCAACAGATAGAAAAGAAGAAGGAACTTATCAATTTGCTTATTGGGCAACATTATCTTCTAAAAAATTTCCAGGAGCAGACTATAATTTAGTAATTCCTAAAATTTTATATAATTCTATAGAATCAGGCTTTATAAATAATTATAATCAAGAGTATTCTTTATATAAAGTTGGATGGCAAGATTCTTCAGTAGAATCAGGTGATGGAAAAAATTTTTATGCTGTTTATATAGATACCACAAAAAGTTCTATTAAAAATAGTGGAAGTAATTTTGCTTATATAAAAGAGACAAAAGATACTGCAGGATCTGACGCTCAAGCTGTTCAAAAAGATTATTCTGATTTTATATTAAATAGTATAGAAGATAGTGATATTGTTCTTCATAGTGATAAATTCGTAGCGTATGTAAAATATACTTTACCTTCTGAAGATATAAAACTAAATATTAGTGATATTTCTATAGTGGGAAGTAATAATTTAGATCAAATTTCTGCTACAACAACTTTAATAACTATTGGTCTTGAATCATATATTTTCTTTTCAGGTGAAATTGATTCTCAAGCTACTCAAGTAGAAACAACTACAATATCTATAAGTGGTATAAAAGACACTTTAGATAAAGATATTGATAATGTTTTTATATATATAAAACCACCTAAAATTATAAGGGATATTTCTCCAACTGGTGATATAATATCTTTATTTAATCAAAATGATACTAGTAAGTTATCAAGTAAAAATGAACTTCAAATAGAAGGTAACTTAAGACTATATGATTCAAATATTTATATAGGACCAGACGGTGATGAGCTTATTGAATCTGCAACTGAATTAAATAAAATTATAAGAAAATATGAGACACAAGCTAGTTCAGGATCTACTCCTGCAGAATATGGAGCTCTTACAGGATATACCGGCAATAGTATTGGTACGTTAGTATCATCTGCAAATGCCACTTTTGATGTAGTATCTTTAACTTGGAATGGGAATGATCCTACTATAGGCAGCACTTTATCTAGCATAGATAGTAATGGAAGTTTAACTCTTAATAAAAGTATTAATTTAAAAAGTGGAAGCAGTATTAATTTTAATAGTACTAATGTAAGCGGTTATCCTCATATATATGCTGGTGATAATGCCGGAGACTATAAAGATGTAATTTATTATTATACAGGTAATAGTGATGGAGTAACAAATCATTATCATGCTTTTTATGCTGGTGGGCAACCAGCAGCCTATATTCATGCTAATACTTTTCAAATTGGTACTAATAGTAATAATTCCAATCTGATAGTAAAGGGTAATATAACTGCTAATAATATAGGTCAAATTGTAAATGGTTATCTTGACGCTGATAAATCAGTGCCTAAAAATACTTCAACAGAATTGTGTTATGTCAGACTTGATCCCGGAACTTGGATTATTGAAAGTGGATTTCGTGCACCTCAAAATACTAGCGGACTTCGTCGTGGTAATATAGCTACAACAGCTGGGGCTACTGATATACAAATTCAGATTGCTCCTTCTCCTGAGAGTGTTACTCAAGCTAGATGGACATCTATGGCTGTTGTTCCAGATGATGGACTTAATCACTATTATCATTTAAATGTATATCATACCTCCTCTTCATCTTCTTTAACTTATCCTGGTCAAACAGCAGGAGGATATGGAAATTATATAAGAGCAATTAGAATTATATAAAATTAATTGTATATAATATATAGGAGAAAAAATGTATTCAATAGCATTTCCTCAAATATTTGATGGTTCTACAGTAAGGCTTGTAAAAGACGCTGATGCTGTAAAGAGCAATTTAAAAAATCTTTTAGCCTCTAATAGAGGAGGGTTGTTTGGAGATCCTCATTATGGAACTGCTTTAAAGCCTATTTTATGGGATCAAGCAGCAGATGCTATGATGAAAGAATTAATAAAAGATGAGGTATATGAAGCAATTCTTTCATACATGCCTCAAACAACTATTGATAGAGATAATATTTTAGTCGAATCAGTAGGTAATTATGTTCGTGTATCAATAAGAGCTAGAAATGATTTAGGTGTTGTTTCAGATTTAATGGAAATAACTTTATTAAAATCAGATGAACAGGTATAAGGGTAAATTAAATGGCACAAGATATAGTAAATGAAAATCAAAAAATATCTTATACTAATTTAGATTTTTCTGCGATATATTCAGAAACTATAGACTTAATCAAGCAGCTCACATATAAATGGGATCCTTCAATTTCAAATGAATCAGATCCGGGTGTTGTTCTAGTTAAGCTTTCTGCTTTACTTGCAGATAAGATGAATTATAATATTGATAAGAATATTTTAGAAACTTTTCCTCTTTCTGTTACACAAGATGGAAATGCTAGACAACTATATGATCAGCTTGGTTATTATATGGATTGGTATATAAGTGGAGCTGCTCCTATTTCATTAAATTGGACAGGAGAAACTGTTACTGAAACAGACGCACAAGGTAATGTATCTACAGTTACTTATAAAATTCCTAAATTTACAACTATTATAGATAGTGAACAAAGTGTTTCAAAAAGATATTCACTTATAGGAATTGAAGGAGCTGAAGATAATATTGTTTCTGATGTACTTCTTACTACAGATGGAAAGACAGTAATTGCTTTAGCTTTAGAGGGTCTTGCAGTACAATATCAATATGAAGGTGAAACAGTTATTACTGCTCAAATGGTTGATCCACTTTCAAGAAGATTATATTTTACTACTTCAAATATATCTCAAAATGGTATATTTATTAAGAACACAAATCAAGAGAATTATGCTTCTTGGAAGAGAGTAAATAATCTTTATGAAAATTCTTTTGATGAGCTTAGATATGTATTTGGATATGATAGTAATACAAATACTTGTTTTCTTGAATTCCCAGATAATTATGCAGAACTATTTGGTAGTGGAATTGAAATCACATATCTTCTTATAGATCCTACGGCTAGTGATGTTCCTGCTGGTGATCTTAATCAATTTATGACTCCGGTATCTATAAGAAATTCTAAGGGTGATGTAGTAGCAACATTAAGTTCTGATAATGTAAAGCTTACAAATTATCTTGCCTCATCAGGTCATCAAAATATTGAAAGTATAAATGAAGCTTATGTAAACTATAAGAAGACAGTAGGAACATTTAAGACTCTTATTACTCTTAGAGATTATGCTAATTATATTAGAAATAAAGATTTAAATATTTGTTCAAATGCATTTGTATGTGATAGAACAAATGATATTCAGACTTCATATAAAGTTATAAATAAATCAGAAGGTCTTGATAATCTTATTATAAAAGTCGAGCAAGTAGTAGATAGAAATACTATAGAAAGTACTTTTGAATATAAATATATTCTTTCTTCGGATACTACTATGGATTCTTCCAAGACATATTATTATATTCAAGAAGATACTCTTCAAGTTGCACCTTATGATGAAACAAAGAATCCAGTAGAAGAAAGATACTATGAGTTTGAAGGAACATCTAGCTTAAAGTCTTATGATGCTATGGATCCATTCTCATTAAAATTTTATCTATTAAAGAATTCTATTGCAATAGATACAAAGTCAGCTTATAATGATACATTTACTATGCTTAATCCATATCCTGACTTAGATTCAGTATTTAGTGACACTTCTCATATCGAACATATTTATGAAGATTTACTTCCTCTCGGAGAAGATAGCTATAAGAGAAGTACAGATACTTTCTGGGATGAGAATAAATCATATTGGTTATATGATACAAATAATAAAACTTATA
>Ga0310786_10003093_pt1 | contig 24520 bp, 36 predicted proteins | sample AusTroGonzalo_MG_FD_203881 | JGI IMG/M metagenome (GOLD analysis project Ga0310786, IMG submission 203881) | Bovine rumen microbial communities from tropical cattle in Woodstock, Queensland, Australia - Gonzalo_03 (v2) (version 2) | ecosystem: Host-associated > Mammals > Digestive system >...
GCAATGGGCGTAGTCGACGAAACCGAGTGGCAGAACTACTGCGATTTCGTGCAGGGGTGTATTGCTAAAGCACGAGAAGAATTAAATCCCGCAGAGTAAATCAAAATAACATTTGATAATATCTAGGTGCTACGAAATCGCAAATATGGAGGCGCTATGTTGACGCGACCGCAAATAGCGTACCGATGAAATGTTTGAGAGAAGCAGTAGTTAAATGGAGTTAGATGAACAGCCGAGATATTTTCTAGAATTGAAAGAAGGAAAAATATATGGCTTGCATACATCAAATGATGCTTGTCAATCAAGGTGTTCATTGGTGTGAATTGCAAAAGGACTGCTATCCACACTGCGAACAATGTCTTTCGTATCAACCACAGCCGACAAGTGAAACAACTGTTACGAATATGAATACGGCTACAAACAAATCAACTCCAATTCGTGACATTATGGTTGGAAAAACACAATTCAAAGCAATTTAATCAAATCTATGTTTTATCGCCTATATAATACACATATATGAACAATAGTGTGTATTAAAATGGCAAAAATTATGGGGTTTTCCACATAAAAAAGTGGAAAACCCCTATCTATACCAAGATACCACCCAAGATACCACCCAAGATACCACCAAAGATATTCCCCAAGATATTCCCCAAGATAACAGCGCCGACTTTGGGGATAAAACAGAAGAAAAGATTCTCGACTATTGTAATACAACTTGTTTCTGCTTTGTAACATAATTAGAGTTATTACTCTAGTTTTGCGCAAATGTATATATCTCGAAAAAGGAGAAAAAGGATGGACAACAAAAAGCTCGGCAAGATTGCCAAAGCCCTTATCGAAGCGTACGGCGGGGAAGAAGGGGCTGAATTATTTTCTGAAATCGTATCGGAAATGAATAAACCCACCGTCATTCAGCAGCCAATCACATCGCCGTTTTATCCAACTATACAGTGGAGCGAAACGGAACCTCAGATAGATTGGACAAAAGTGACGTGTGGATCGGAATGCAACATTTCAAATATGGCAAAATAACAGCTTGATCACTATGATAATGCACGCTTTGGCAACATTGTGTGCATTATCTTTGCTTAAAAATCATTTATAAGGAGGCGAATGCGATGCCCACACTCAACGTTTCGGTAGCGAATAAAATTGCGTCTGCCGATGTTCAATATGTCGTCTGCGACAACAGCGACTATGTCGTGAAGTTCACATTCGATTCTGATTGGGACGAGTACACCACAAAGATAATGCGCATCGTGTTCCCCACCGGAGAATACACCGAAGTTACCTTTGATGGCGACGAGTGCGCGCTCCCGGTCGTTAGCAATCAGTCGTCTCTCGACGTCGGCGTTTACGCTGGCGAAATTCAGACGACCACCCCGGCTCGCATCTACTGCAAGAAGTCTATCCTGTCTTCCGGCAGTTCGGCTGCGAAGCCTTACGAGCTGTGCAAACACTATATGCACATCTGCTACATCACATATAGTTCGACCGTCAAGGTTTACGCAAACCTCTTCAATAAAGACGAAACTCCGTTTACCGCTGAGTCTCTCTGCGACTGGCTCACCGACAACGAGTTTGCGCCCAGCGGAAGCAAATATCCCATTGTCGGGAAGGTAAGCGGCGCCGGTGCGGTAACAATGGTCGGAACGACCGTTGGAGAGAACAAAGCTATTAATTTCTCTAGCGAGTCTGGCGGTTTTGTCGCTATGGTAAGCGACCTTTTAGTTGCAGACAAAGTCGTAGAAATCTAATTGGATTGGATTTATTCCGCAAAATAGTGAAAGGAGTGCGAAACTATGTCAAAGGAGTGGCAAGATATACTCATTGCCGTCGTTGGTGCTTTTCTTGGCAGCAGCGCGTTGTTTACATTCATAACATTTATGATTACGCGCCACGACAAAAAGCACGACACCCAAGCCGCGCTCGAGAGCCGGATTGATGGTTTTCGGAATGATGTTAACGCCCGTTTCGACCTAATCGAGAAATGGCAAAGAGTATCCGAAATTGACTCGTGCCGCACACAATTACTGCTGTTAATCTCCGATTACAGTGGAAACAGAAGCAAAATCCTTAGCCTGGCCGAACATTACTTTAGCGACCTTAAAGGCGACTGGTATATGACCGACATTTTCATCCAGTGGCTTGAAGCCAACGACGTGAAGGTGCCGGAGTGGTTCAAAGGAGACTAAATAGTATGTATGTTTTTACCGTAAAACAATTCATCGCCAAACTTTACGACTGCATGGCGTCGAACAACATCTACGTTTCTGCTGGATGGGGCGCCAATCTGCAAGGAGAGTGGCTTGAAAAATACACGACCAATAACGATTATAACAGGAAACACGCAAAAGAGATTAAGAAGGCGGCAGAGAAACAGCCGTGCTGGGGATTCGACTGCATTTGCCTGATTAAAGCCATTCTCTGGGGGTTTAATTTCAATTATTCGAAACGCAACGGTGGGTGTGTTTATAAGGCCAATGGCGTACCGGACTACGGAACGAAGAAGTTCTTCGAAGAGTGCTGCCACGACCAGCAGTGGATCGAAAAGGGATGCACAATTCCAGCGGGAGCGATTGTCTGGACAGACGGTCACATCGCCACCTCTATCGGCGATGGAAAGGTCATCGAGTCTACTCGTTATGGAGGCGCCGTGATTCGTATTGCTGGTATTCGTGGTGTATACACAGGCACAGACCTCCCGATTCGTCACTTCGACAAATGGGGGTACTGCAACTTTATCGACTACACAAACCGCGTTAAAGGCGACATCAATGGCGACGGAGAAATCGACGCCAAGGATGCCGTGCTTTGCAAGAAGATTATTCTGGGCTCCTACAAGCCCACTGAAGATGAAAAATGGGCGGCTGACATCAACGATGATGGAACCGTCTCTATTTTAGACTATATTAGACTGAAAAGGATGGTGTTGAAATCATGAGTATTGACTGGAAACGCAAACTTACAAGTCGCAAATTCTGGCTGGCCGTGACCGGCCTCGTAGCTGGTATCATTCTGGCTTTTAACGGCGGACAGGAACTCGCGAACACCGTGTCTGGTGTGATTATGGCGGCCGCGTCCGTTATCGCCTATGCTATTGGCGAGGGCTTGGCGGACAGCGCCAGCGCGTCCAGCGCGACATACGTTCTCGACAGTAGCGAAGTCTTTGACGACTACGAGGACGAAGATGAAGAAGACGACACTGCGGAGTTTGAAGAACTCGCGAAACTCAACGGGTCCGAAGACAAAGAGTAAAACAATTTATGGGGAGTAGGCTAATCCTACTCCCTTTTTTTAGGGAAATAGCCACTTTTGTAGAAAAATGTCTCATTCCCCAGAAAGGATATACTATGAACCCATTGACGGTTGTTTACGCTTCTGACCAGAGGCTCTATCAATATCTGCCGATGGCAATCAACTCACTGCTTATCCACAACCCAGACGCGAAGGTGTATGTGTTTGCGGACGACGATAAAATCGACGTTTTGTCGCCAGATAAAGCAACAATAATCAACTCTAGTGTGGCGAAACATTACATTAAAGAAACCTCTCCGCAGTATAATTACTACCTCCCCGCCGCAACCTTCATCCGGCTGTGGCTTGCCGACCTTTTAAAAGAGGATCGAGTCCTCTGGTTGGATGTCGATACGATTTGCACGGGCAGTTTAGACGATTTGTGGAAACTCGACATCGGAGCGGATAATTATATTGCTGGGGTGTATGACAAGGGCGCGCCCATTTTCAATCTGGAGTTGGATGTGGAATACTACATCAACGCTGGCGTGATGCTGATGGATTTGTGGAAGTGGCGCGAACTCGGCCTTGTGGAAAGAGCGCGGCGCCTTGCAAACAATATGAAGTGGCGCTTTGGTGATCAAGATATTGTCAACGTCCTTTGCGACAAACACATCTATCGCCTCAGCTCTCGATACAATTATTCGAGGGTTACATACTCTGAAAACGCAAGAAATCCTGTAATTTGGCACTTTGCCTCACACCCGAAGCTGTGGGAGATTTGGGACTTGGTGCCAACGGACTATCCTGAGCTGATGGAATTGTGGGAAAAATACTACGTTGAGTCCTTGTAGGGCAAAAAATAAGGGTACGAGATTTTGTTTCTCGTACCCTAAATTTTTTCTTTTGATGTTCATTATAAAAAACATAACGACTGTTTCTGTTCACCACAATGAACAAAAAGAGCGTTAGAGCGTTCGAGGAGTGGCGAATGATCGGTAAGCCAAAGGCGAACGCCCTAACACAACAATGAAGGTAGTCTTTTGCGGACTACGTAGTAATTATAATACATTATTTTCTACTTGTCAAGCAAAAGTGGTGGCCCTTTCATCGCAAGCGAATGGTGCCATTGAGGTCACAATTTGTGACCTCCTTGGCACATCTTGGCACCAAGCATAACAATTCTATTTTGAATTGTTAAACCTTGTAACCGAGCATAACAATTCTATTTTGAATTGTTAACTCCTTTTGCGCTTATCCCCTCCGTCACGGTTGCACCACATAGATATGGCGAGCGCTGCGACAGATACGGCGATTACAGCCAACAGTAAGTATTCTACAATATCCATATCGTTACTTTCTTCATACAATTTCTTGCAAAAATTGCACGAAAGTATATAAAAACATCCACTTTCGTGCAGATTTTACAAGAATCACGTCGCACTTCCCTGCTCTTCCGACGGGATGTCGTCGAACAGAACGGGGATTTTCTCTTTGAATTCTTTGAGGATCATATAGGCGACCTCGCGAATTTGCGGGTGGGACGCTGGCGATGTGCGCAGCTTCAGGAAGTGGCGCCACTCGCGCATATTCATGGTGACCACAATCTCTGTCTTTAGGCTGTTCGGCAATATGGACCGCGCCTCCTGCGGAGGAATTTCGTTCCGCATCATCAGCAAATAGGCGTTCTCGATGTTCTGCATCATCTTGTACCACGCTTTGTATATCTCGCTGTCTTCTTCCCAGAAGCACGGCTTAATGAACGTGAGTTCATTGCCGAACTTGTCCGCGCCATAGTTGCAGTAGCGGGTGCTTTCCTGGCTGTAGCTTGCGATGCGGTGCCGCACGATTTCGTGTGTGACGCCCCTGTCGCAGACTATATGGACCGTGACTTTCTCGTGTTCAATCACTGATTCGTGTCCGCGAGCAACAACGTTCTTCACGAACTTAATGCACGAGTCGTCCGTAATTTTATCTTCGCTCTTGTAGCAGGTTCGCCCAGCCCGCTCGATTTTCTTGAGGATTTCGAGCCCGTCAATCTTATCTAAAATCTGAATGCTCGGCTTAATGACCTTCACTTAATCTACTCCTTCTTCCTCTTCGAACTCGTCCTCGTCGGCGTAGAAGTCGTCGTCTTCTTCATCATCTTCGTCCTCTTCCCAGTCTTCTTCCTCGTCGAGTTCCTCTTCCTCTTCTTCGACTTCTTCGGCCCCATCGGGCTCAGATACCGTTTCTTCAACATTCTCAACGGCTTCTTCTACCGTTTCTTCAACTTCTTCGTCGTCATCGGGCCAGTAAGAGATATCCTTGAGGAGAAGGGCGTCAACGAACACTCCGTCCGCGTGGCACAGAGATACCACACCGTTGGCTTCGTTGTAGCGAAGGACAAACAATCCGTTCTCGCGGTCTTTATCTTTGACTGCGTTTCCGCCGATATAGCGGTCGGCAAGGAGATGGACGCGGTCGCCAATCTCCGGAATGTAGTTCCGCTTCTTGGCAAGGTCTGACTCCATTTTCTTAATCGCCTCGCGGACGTTTTGCTTCGGGTTCTCGTAACGTTCTCTTTTTCTCTGTCTAGCCATGATAGCCTCCTTATTCAATTCCGTATTTTTCTTCAAGTCGTTCTGTAATCAGTTCTTTAGCGACTTCATACAGGCCATAGCGCATAAGGTCAAATTCCACCATGTCGAGGATTTCGTCCTTTGTGCAGAGTTCTTCGCGCTTACGAAGGCGGGCAATAACGCGGGCCACGACAACCGCGATTTCCGCGTCTGACATAACCTTATTGTTATTCTCACACACTGCGTATGTGGCGGCGTTTGCGGTTGCAATGATGTCAATGAGTTCTCTCTTGCTGAACTCACCCTCTGAACCGTCTTTCATTCTAATCTTCATAATCTTCCTCCATAATCGGCAGTTGGTTTTCTTCCGTGTCAATCTCGCCAGCGCAGGCTGCGTAGCCCGCCAAATCAACATAACTGTCTTTCTTGACGCCCGAATAAATCCGCGCGACCTTCAACAGCGCCAGCATCATCGCCACATCTTTCGGCGTGAACGCGACGCGGAAGTCAAAGTAAGCGTTCCAGAGGTTTGCAATCTTCTGGAAGGAATACTCTGGGCTGCCGTAACTGTCCTCGCGGTCGCCAGTCACCTGCCGTAATGCGTCTTCTAAAATCTCTCGTCTTGTCGACATTTCCTATTCCTCCGTTTGCTCGTCATTCTTTCGCCACGATATGTCTTCTTTGCCACACCGTATGCACCTGGAAACCGTCACCGTGCAGTTTGGATACTCGGCAACGTCTTCGTATAAACAGCCGTCGAACTCATAGTTCAGCAAATTGAACGGGTCATATTCGCCAACGATGCGGTCAATCTCGCTTGCAACGATTTCCTTGACCTCGTCGCTCAGACGGCGGCTCTTCATTAACGCCTCTTTAATCTGAAACGGCGTAAGCATTTCTTTGTTCATTGTCTTCTCCTATCGCAACATCAATCGCAACCCCAATCGTAACCTGGAACGATATAATTCAAATTATAGATGGGCGCGATAATAGAGGAGGGACGGGGAGAGCGCACTCCCCGTCCCTCGAATAAAAGGCTCCTTTTATCAACAAATTCAACCTATTTAATACACACTGTTTAGGCAGTTTGTTGCGAAATTTTAAGCATGTAGTCCATTAAAACCCAGTATCCCTTGTCGTCCTTGTATAGCGACTTGGCATAAAGTATAGCACCGGGTCTTAATTTTCCTCTGCTCTTGTAAACCGAATCCCGTATAGACAAACGCGCCGTTTTCCCCGTGCCGAGACTCTTCGTCCCAATTCTGTAGCACCAGACCACATCGGATTTCTTCGACTTAATGGGAGTAACGTCTGTTACGATAAGCCACCGCCTGTCGTCTGGGTTGCCCGTCACAACGTCGGGGTAACCGAGAATTTCGATAGAGCGGTCGACCTTCTCTTGCAGGCTAATATCCTCATTCTCTGTCTGCAAATAATCTTCAGCGCAGGCATACATAAATGCATACACCTGGTCTTTCGTATCAAATGTGTAAGACAGAGCGTCGGAGCCGTCCTTCTTTTTGCCGTTCGCAATCTCTTGGGCGTGTCTTGCCATCACTTCGTCAAGACCTTCCTTTTTCAACTGTTTCATCTCGCCTTGCTTGCAGGTTTCCCAGAGCCAAGCAATCTTATCGCAATAGCGCTGCGTTCCGAACTGTTGGAAGTAGTCAATCTTGATTAGTGGTTCATAGACCCCGGCCTTGAGTTTGCGCTCGTCCATCAACTTAAGGACGTCGATAAAGTTTGTGGGGTTGAGTTTGCTGATAGAGTGCATCTTTGCACCTATTGTCTTGTTGAAGCCTTTTACTGAACCAAGCGAATTGGTCAGATTCTTTCCGTCTGGAGAGACGTGAATCTCGCTGTTATCCTGCCCGAACCTCATTGGTTCGATCCGAATGCCGAAAAACGATTCAGCCTCTTCTTTGGCGGCGATTATCTTGTCCTTTTCGCCTTTTTCCTCTTGGATTTTTATGTATTCCAGATAGAACTGGACTGGGTAGTGGGCCTTAATCCACGCCCCATAAAGGCTGTCAAGGGCTACGCAGTATGCGTGGCTACAATTGAAGGAATACCCAGAGGCGTTCTCAATGACCTCCCAGAGCTTATTGGCAATCTCTGTAGCCTCTTCTCTGTTCTTCCTCTCGTCGCGCATAATCGCTTCTGTAAAGCCTTGCACGAACCTTTCTTGATACGCAAGAACCTTTTCGACGCGCTTCTTGGCAATGTTCTTAATGGCGGTATAACAATCCGTCATTTCTATCCCCGCATAGTTCATAGCCTTCATTACCTGCTCTTGATAAAGCGGAAAACTGTAAGGAAATTCTGGCGTTTGCATCGCGTCGTCGAACGCCCTAACTCCATACGAGAACGGCATTCTGCTCTCAAATTCTTTGTAGAAGGACGCTCCGCCGGGTCGGATTGCCGCCACGAACGCCGTAAGCTCGGAGATCGTTCTCGGCTTATATTTGGTGGCCCTCGCTGCGGTGCCCTCCTTCTCGACCTGGTTTATGCCCAGGCAGCAACCTTTGTCGTAGATGTCCCAAACCGGGTCGTCCGGCGGACACATAGCAAGGAGTTCATTGACAGTCGGCGGGTTCTTGTGCGTCACGGCTTGATACATTTTGTATATCGCCTCGACAACACTAACTTTCAGCAAGTCATTCTTCAGAAAGTGCTTGTCTTCCGCAACGTGTCCGTCCATCAAACAGCATAAATTATCTTTGACCTTTACAAGCCCGATTTCGCGCCTGATAGAGCCTTGATACAGCAGATACGAACAAGGCGCTATGCTCCACGAACTGATTAAGTTCATGTAGTCTTTGCTCTTCTCGTAAATGTCGTAGTATTCTTGGCCTATGTAGTCACGGATGTTGATGCGCTCGGCCTCGTCCTCATCGGCGTGTTTGACAGCCAACTCGTATCTGCGGATGCCCTCAGATACGGCGTTTGCTTGGTCGATTGGAACGTTCTGAGCTTTCGCATAAAGTTTCCACGCGGCGCTCTTTTTAGCCTTGTTGTAGGCAATCATCGGATATGCGTGGTCGTCGCCGAGAACTTGCTTTTGCGCTTCTGCGAACGGCGCGACGGGAGCCACGTTAAGGTCAATGTCACAAATTGAGCCACTTTCAAGAATTCGAGTCGCAGTCATAAATCGTTCTGGATACATGTGAACTTTGGCGGCAATGCGGTCAACTTCCGTCAGACCGAGGAGCATGTTTGTGAAGAAGCTCACGGCAGATCCTCGCCCGGACTTTGTTAGCCAACCGCCATTCTCTTTACCTTTTTGCACGATGGCGTGGTCGAGGATGAAGTAGTCTGCCATCCCGCACTTTTCTACCTCGGCGATTTCCTTATTGATTTCTCCGATATAGAGGTCGTGTTTCTCTGGTGGGACTTGGCTCTTATACTCGTCCCACCCAGCCCAGACAAGCCGCTCATACTCTGCGTTCTTCTGCTCTTCTGTCCAGTCTGGATACATAGAACACATCTTAATGTCGGTGTTGAACACGGGCGAGTCATACTCGCCGACTTCAAGGAACACGTTCGTATTGTCCATCGCGTCCATAATCTGCGAGTGGTTCAAAACGCACTGCGTGGCGAATCTGCGGTATGCAGTATCTCCGTCGGGATAGTCCAAGTCCCAACCAGCCTCGTCCTCGTATTTCAGCCCCTTCGACACGAGGAAGTCGCTTCTTGTCTGCGCTTGTTCTGGATAAATCATATGCGAGTCGCACCCCATAATTATCGGGATTTTATACTCGTCGTGCATACGCAATATCCGCTTGTTGAGCGCCCTCTGCGACTCCGTGTTGTGATACTGAACTTCAAGGTAGAAGTTCTTGCCGAAGTGGTCAGCAATCGTCTTCCAAATTTCCTCGCTATCATCGTAACGCCAACCCGCGACGCAGGCGGACGTTACAATGATGTCGTCTTTGGGCAGCGACAGAATGAGCGGAATGTCCAATCGCGGCTGTCCGTAGAAGCCTGTGATGTTCGCCTCGGACAGCGCATCGTTTAACGCGAGCCGTCCGTCCTCGTTCATCGCAAGCACACAGATGTGGCAGTTGGTTCTGTCCTTCTCGAACCTGTCTTTTACCCAGTAAGCCTCTGCCCCTATCAGGGGTTTTAGACCATATTGTTTGGCAACGTCAACGGTTTCAAAATAACGTCCTTGAAAGCCGTGCTCGACGGACGAAAGTATGCCGTGGCCCAGTTCGACGGCCCGCTTTGCATACTCTTCCGGCGACGTAACGCTGTCCGATATGCGAACATTCGTATACCATTTGTGATTGTGGTAATTTTGAAACCGTATCATCGTCTCTCCTTTTAATCCTCTTCTTCTACGCCCGCGTCTCCCGCGAACTTCTTCAGCCATTTAATGACTTGGTCGTCCTCGATGAAAAACGGATCGAATTTTGCTTGTTCATAAACATAGCCAAGGAAGTTTTCCATCAACTGGAAGAATCTCCAGTCCGGGAACTTCGCTTTCCAAATCTTTGCAAACTCCTCGGCAAGCGGTGGTATTCTGTCGGGGTTTCTCATTGTCGTCCTCCTATGCAATAAAGTAGTTCTAGTAGGCATATCCCGAATATGAGGGCGTATGCCGTTGAAGATAGTAGTAGCATGTCCTCCTCCTATTCAGCATAACGGTTTTTATACCCTATCGGGTATGTATTTTCTTGCAGATGGTAGAATTATACCCGCAAGGGTATAGGGCGTTAACCGAAGACTTCTGCCTCTGCCTCGTCATGCAACTGAGGAGGCGGATATGGCAAATCGCCTTTATAATCCTTTTTATCCCAGTTATATTTGCGGTCTAGGTCTTTCTCGTTCTCGAAGAATCTGCGTGACGGCCTGTCGTAGTACAAACCGACTGTAGACCCTTCATACCCGAGCATTCTGTCTTTCAGCACGTCGCAAAGCACGTCGAACTTGATTGGCTCTTTCACCCACCCGTCGCCCTTCTGCTTCGGGATACCGCGCTTATCTTCGTTAGTTACTCGGTAGAGACTGATGATGCGGTGCGCAAGGTCAATCAGAGCCGACACGCCTTGCACGTCCATCTTGGTCAACCGCCGCATTGTTTCAATTTTGTGCGGGTGAATAACCTCGATGACCGTGACGTTATACTTCTTGGCGAACGATATGAGTTCTGTCGTGAACTCTTCCTGTTTCTGATACTTGTTCTGCTCGTTGCACTCTAAGTTCACGCTCGTAAGGTTGTCGATTACGAACAGTTTACAACCATACTTTCTACAGGTTGACTCCATCGCCTTGAGCAAATCGGTCGCCTTGTGGGAGTATCCGTCTTTGTAGATGAACAACTTCCCTCTGTAGTAGTCGTTAATCTCCTGTTGCACGTCCAGAGGAACTTTATATAACGGTGCGCCGTCATACTGATACTCGTTCACATTTCTCTGCCCGGCAAATATGTAGTTAATCCAGTTCTTTGTCTGGAAGTTCGGCAACTCGCCGGAGTAGAGGAACACGTTCTTGCCCTCGTCCAATGCGTTGCAGACAATGCTCGACAGGAACGACGACTTTCCGGAGTTGCCAGTAATGTTGATGCGTCCGTTGTGCCGTAGAACGAGCATTCCGCTCGGGACCGTGAAACAATACTTGTATCCGTCGGGCGACGCACACTCGGTAATGCTGTCGGTCTTGGTGCGCAAGTCGCACATCGGCCTGTTCATACGACTTCTCGTGACTTCGTAGACCGTCTCACCGTCTTCATTAACGGATGTGTTAATCTCGCTGCGGTAGCCGTTTGATGCGTAGGTGAATTGCGCGAAGTCCGCCTCTTTTTTGTCTTTTGTAAAGAGCGTTCTTCCAGAACACCTTTTGCGAAGCCCGTCGATAACCCACTCGTCGTTAAAGACCTTGTAGTAGTTGAAGGTTGTAATAAATGTAGCATAGAATTCTTTGCCAAACGCGAGGGCGTCCTTCATACTGAGTTTGTGCGGTTTGCCGTCGGCGCCGAGGATTACAATGTTGTGTTCTTCAGATACAACCTGGTCTATGCCGTAAGGACTGTAAATGTGCCACATCTTGTCACACTTATACTTGTGGAACTTTCTGGGTTGGACAAGTTCTCCAAAGCCGTCTTTGGTATACTGCATCACCAGTTCGCCCTCTTGATACTCGCTAATGGGCTTCCATTCAGACCCATTGAAGAACTCCGTGTCGCAACTGACACATCCGTTAACGCCAGTGACGATGTTAAAGGTTCCGAAGAACAGTTTCATCAACCTGTCATCAAGATTTTTGATGCCTGTCTTTACCCCGTCAATCTCGTCTATATCCACGTTCTGAATGTCGGAGAAGTCGCTGACACACTCAATGGGTGTATCCTTCGCTTCGAGGATAATCCGCATCAGTTCTTCTTTGCCGTGGCGATACAAGACTTCGTTGGCGTCTTTGCAATCCGCCGGAACGTCGACGACCCTGCATCTCCAACTGCCGAGCCGCGGGACGATTTCCTTGCAATACTTCATGCCGGACTCGTCGTTGTCGGGGCAGATGATGATAGACTCGAACTGTTCGAGGAAGTCCCAACAGGTTTCAACCCAGTGGGTGTTCTGGTCGCCGAGCGGGATAGATACGGAGTTCTGATAGCCCGCTTCGATGGCCGCCGCGCAATCGAGTTCTCCGGAGAAGATTGCAAGCGGCTGCGATGCGTTAATCCTGTTCATGTTGAACAGAAGCGGCATCGTGTCGGCATCTTTCTGGCACCAGTTCTTCGCCTCTCCCTTGTTAATCTTGCGGGCGGGGCGATACTTGACCATTGTAAGGACATCCGACGTGTCGTAGTAGTTGAACACGATGTTGCCGTTCTCCTCGCGAAGGTCGAGATAATCGGCGGTTGCCTTGCTGATTCCACGTTTTGCGAGATATTCGTAAATCTTCTCTTTGCTTGCGCAGACAACCTCTTTCGGATACTTATAGGCGGCCTGCGTTTTGACGTGGTGCTCGCCGAAACTATACTTCACGTTCGTTTCTTCGAACAATTTCTGCACAGCCTCGATGTATGTTTTGCCAGACTGCATATATGCGTCCAGAACATCTACCGACTTTCCGCACCCGAAACACTTGAACGTCTGGTTCTTCGGATTGTAGATAAACGACGGAGTATTCTCTTCGTGGAACGGGCACAAACCTTTCTTGTTCCGCTCATCCCATTGTTGGACATTGAGCAGCTCCGCAATTATGTCGGCGGTCGCGTCGCCGAGTTTCTGTTTCGCCTCATTTATTTTTTCTCGTTCAATCAACATACCGTTATCACAATCTACTGCGCCAGTAAGCCCACTTCGTAAAAGGTGGGAGGAATGGCGCATCCTTTCGTTATGTTTTTTTGCATCCACCCAGATGCGTATTTTAATACTCTGGCTTTAGAAACAGTGACACTTTTGCCATTCGTAAGCATTACGCTTTTCCCGTTACAGTGACAACCTTTTGCTACATACTGCTCGTTGTTAATCGACAAGAGTGTTCCCGGTTGTATCGTGTAATGGGTTTTGCGTATACTTCTTCTTCCCTTGGATATCTTTTGACCTCTGTACTTGCGAAGGCTCTTTTCGTTGTTTCTCGGCTCTCTTCGGTTAGTACGTTCGCATCCGAGGGATTTGCCTGCTTTAGTTTTCCCGTCGCGCAAATCAATGTATTTGGCGTCGTAGAACAACTCCAAACAACGATTGTTTCTGCGTCTTTTGACGTAATGCTCGAAACTCGCCCTTTTTTCTGGATGTTTATTCCCCATAGCATAAGCGTCGTTGATGTGAGACTTTTCTATCCTCAGGGTCTGGCGTTTCAGCTTAGTCGTTACTCCGTATGTAAAGTGTACGTATCCAGAAAACTTGGCTTTCAACTCATTGATGATTGCCCATCGTACCGCGTTCATAAAAGATGCACCCTCAAGTTTGGAAACCTTTGGCTCGTATCCCCAAAGCTTTCCGCCTCGATGGTGGTTAGCGGCCGTATGACATCTCTCACAACAAGCGGCCAGCTCTCTCACACGATCAGCATGTCTGCCTTTCCAGTAGAGTGCATGGTGCGCGTACAGGATCGCGTTCTCTTTGATCCCTCTTCCGCAGAAACAGCATTTGTATCCGTCTCTTTGAAATACGGCTTCTCTCAGCGTAGCGAACCTGTATCTTTCGCCCCGCTGGTAATCCGTACCCTCCGGGATAGAAGTACCTTCCTCTATCGCTTTTAGTACGGCAGGATCGAACTGCCCCACCTCAACAATTATGGATGTTACGGGTGCGACTGATACGAAACGTTCTATCAACCTTACCTGCGTTTCTTTCTTGTGTTGTATAGAGGGTGCGAGCCAGCCTTTCGGTTTGTTGCGGTTATCGAAACGGGGTTTGCGATAGCGTTTGCGGTTTCTTCTTGTTCTGCGGTAGCGACGTTGATCGTCGTGCCGCTGTTTTTCGTCCGAAAGCATATCGTACTGTGCGGAAACGTATTCCCGTGCGTCGGACTTCATGCTCACACCTGCGTGTTCGTAACCGGAGTCTATGCACAGCTCAATATCCTGCACGTATTCATTGCTTCCGTACGTTAATTGTACGGTGAACGGGTCATGCTTTACGATGATTGCTTTGCCATCCTGTAACAGATGGCGGACACGTCCGCATCTGACAGTAGGCATCAACCGTTCACCGTTTTTGCCGATGATGAATATTGTCATGATTCTGCGTCCCCTTTCGTCTTTTTGATCCGATTTAACGGATAATGCAGAGCCTAACGCTCTGTGGTCCACATCGCCGATGTTATACAAGGTTTTAACGCGCAGCACACTTCTCCTACCCTCAGAGATGTTTAATACTGTACCTCAGAGTCCGGGACTTGTGGAGCATCCCGGAGTGACTATATATTCTTGTATAACGTAGTGCTCGTAGCACTTGGGCTAATCATGCGCTCGTAGTCCCATACAAGCCCACTACGTGAGTGGTTGGTTCATGACCACCTATTTCCTGTTATATCCGTTTACATTGTGGAGATACGCGAGCATCAGCACCTCTTCGGGCGGCTCCATTCCGATGCCTGCATACAGACGCTTGATTTGTTCGGGGCGGGCAATCATTTTCGTGATGACACGCCCCTTCATATCCTTGACAACAATCAAGCCGGTAGATGTAACTATCTGTAGTTGCGGCGTTCCATTTCGCACAACCCTAAACAGAGCGACAGACTTACCCGTATCGTAGCCTTTACCTTGAATAAATTGCTCTCTATTCTTGCGATGGTTTTCGTAATGAAACGATACGGCCATCTACTACACCCCCGCTTCTGCTTTCTTGGCCTTCTTCTCCTTTTTGAGATTCCGGAGCGGAATCTTGTGGTCCTTTAGGACGACCATCCATAATTTCTCGTTTTTGCCGTCCTTTTTGGACATCTGCTTGTTGATGTGCTGGAAACCAGCAACGCCCATCTTATGCTTTGCCAGTCGACGCGCAATCTTGCGGTTGCCAGTTTCGGTTGGCTTGCCGTTCAACGCGCGGTTCTTTGAGTGCTTCCATTCTTTATACGATTCTTTCATTTTTTACCTCACATTGATTCTGAAAATATTTCGTGTCCTGGCCTGCGGTCTATGACCCGATGGATCATTTGACCAAGCGCGAACTCAACAATGTCGTTCAGCCGTGGCTCATTGGATAATTCGTCGTCGAACCACCAGTATGTAAATAGCGTCCCATAAATTGCAGACTCGTTCTTGCTGCATACGCAACGCCCTTCGCGCTCACGGATTAGGCGCTTACAGCCTTTGTGAACGCCAATTCCTTTTAACAGGTCGTGCCTCGCTTGCCTATCAATCGTTATCTCAATTGCAAGAGTTATATTTGTATCGTTCGAGAACATATCTGTATTCACATTCTTGGTAGTGCCCGCAGCACACCTTGGTCATCTGTTTCTTGAAGTCCGTCTTTTTCCCGAATTTGTGGTATGTATAGGAGCCTGGGATAATGCCTTCGCAAGAGATGATGTGCGTCCTATCATCGTGATGATAGAAAGGGCACACGACATCCGCCGATTCGTGCCGTTTCCACAAGTCGCTTGCAGCGGCGACGTCTGCGCAATCGTTGATTTCTTCCGTCATTTTGCATCCCATCCTTGATAATGATTTGGCAGGAAACACATAAGGTTGGAGTCCATGTCCCTCTCCGCCTCGAATGATTTGGCGCAGTATCCCGTGAACGTTCGTTTCGGATGCTTTTTATTGTATTCTCTGGCGAGTCGGAAGTATACAATAATCGGGTCTTCCGGCGAGTCAAGCAATTCTGCTTGCGCGCCCTTCTTATTTTGTTCCATAGGTCTTACTCCTTTTGTCTTATTGGTGAGAACGGACATCTGTCGCGGTATCCGCAGAGGTAAACGCAATACATGAAGTCCGGTTTTGCTGGAAAATCAAATGACTCTTTTATTTTCGAAATTTGCCCTAAAAACCACTCTAGGGCCTCCTGTAGGGCGCTCTCATCGAATTTCACGGAAATTACCTTTCCAGACCTGAACAGAAACAACTGTAGCTCATCGGGGCTTCTAGCTATGTCAGCGTCGCTTCTGACGAGGTATGAATAGAGGTAAAGTTGGCGGAAGTATTTTGCCTGTTCTGCCTTGCTCTTGAACCCGCTGCGGCTCTTGTAGTCGCGGATGATGAGTTTCCCGTCCTCCTCGAGGATAAGGTCCACGAATCCGTGGAGGATAACGTCTGTGCCTTCGATTGGAGTCCGATACTCTTTCTCAATTCCGAGGATTTTCGTGCCTCCAAATCCTTCGAAGTTTTCGAAGAACTGGAGTCCTTCTCTGTAATACTTTTCGTTGAGTTCATTCTTCCCCATCTTGGGGATAGGATGGTCGGCCAAGAGATTGCCGACTTCCCATTTGTACACCTCCGGCAGAACAAGCCACTCGAGTTCGCCTTTGGCATATCGCTCCAATATGGAGTGCACGGCCGAGCCGTAAAGCGCGAAGTTATTTTCCTTCTCTTCCTCGCCGTCTATGTATTTCGAGCAATACTCGAACGGGCAGTGCTCGTAACACGAAACTCGCGAGTAACTGTAAGTCTCACTCATTGGTCTGTCCTCCTTCTGCAAATATGTCGTCCCAATCAATCGTTGGCTCTGCCGGAATAGCGTTGAAGTCAGAAGTATAGACTATTCTTTCTGACCTATTCGTGATAAACCCGCGCAAAGTAATCGTATAAACAAAAACCTGGTTAAAAGTGTTAAAGGTCGTCACTCCAGGCACACCGACTTCAACGTTCCACCGAAATCCGCGGTATTCCACGGTGCTATATGATCCCGGCCTAACAAGTGTAACCTCTTCGACCTCCGCCCGTTCCAAGTCGCGCAGCGTCATTTTGGGGCTACTATCTATTTCTACTTCTCCTTCAAGTAAGACTTGCCCCTCGAGAGTGTCGTAGTAGATTTCTGCCAAGCAACAATGAATGGTTACCGCTCCATACTCTTTTGTTTGCAATTCGAGTCTAGTTGGAGTTCCTGTTCCATAATACTGCTTTTTCCACTCCCTGAACCATTCGGTAAATTCGCCCATTTGAAGTCTCCTTAATCGTTCGTCTGAAACACGTCGTCCCAATCGATAGAAGGCTCTGTGTTCTGGCTTGCCGACGAACAAGCGTAATCAATCGTAGTCCTGGCCACACCGGCGGTGCCCTTTCCATACAATGTTATGTTGTAAAACTTGTCGCCAGGATGTCCTACTGCAGAACATTCGTCGACGTCGATTCCATACCAATCGTAGTTGTCGTATTCTATAGCGTCCGCTATGTCCTTGTTCGGCGTGGTGTTGTAGACACAAACCTTTTTAATGTTGGCGTTTAATATGGTTTGCCGATGAAGTCCAACGAACGGGGCCGATGTTAAAAATCTAAGTTCAACATAAACCATCGGATCATCTGGCTTGGAGCGGCTACTGCTATCGGTCATTGCACACGAAATGCGAATTTCGCTGAATTCACAATCCACGTCGGTTTCTAACACGAGCATTCGTTCGTTTGTATCTACGACAACCCTGTTTTCTTCAACGGTTCCCCAGTCATCAACGATGAGGTGTTGCTCTCTCGGGCGGCCAATGCCTACTCCTTGATCCCACTCTTCATCCCATTGCCCGCGCAATATTCTAGCTGCATCTTCGGCAGTTAGCGTTTCTTGGCGATATGGCATATACGTACCGATGCCACCATTATCGGCATCCCAATTTACCCTTCTTATGCCATCGCCGTCATCTACAATGGGCATTTCGTATACCATTTCTACGCCGTCGAGCGCATTTTCTCTCTCGTCTTCGCCCATATCGTCAATCCCCTGGTTCGTAATCGAACTCTTTCAGCCTAACGTTGTAGAACGAATTGATAGCCTCGACGCCGTCGCCGAAAAAAACCCTGTGGATCGTATTGCTGTCCGACCCGGCTAACTTGCTATATTCCCCGCACTCGAACTCCCATCTGTCTTCATCTGGTTCAAGGAACAAGATGCAGCATCTGCGACGCTTGAAGTCGTTTTTGCAGAACGGGGAGTTGCGATCGTAATGCCAGTCGTCGCACGGTTCTACAACACTCCAATCGAACGGAACCGCGACGTCGATAACGTACTTTATGTATTCGTCGTATACTCTACTGGCGTTATGTTCGTACGGCCTGTCGTCCCAGTCGTCGCCCGTGTAGTCATTGTAATCGTCGTCGCCGAAATAGAAGCGGACAACGTTGCCCTTTTTCTCAAAATCAATTATCTGCATTTTCGTCATCTTCGCCTCCTTTTACGGGATAAAACATTATACTATCGTAAATCGGCTGAAACCAAAAGAATTCATACTGGTCACTCAATTGGCTTCCTTCTTCTATAAGCGCATTGAATTCATCCATAATAGCTTTACCTTCAGAATCGTCTTTATCAAACCAGCCGTATGTACCAGGCTCATCGACCATATCATTGTTCTTATCGAAAGGTGCTTGCAATGCATAACGTGGCGACCAGCATTCACCGCAGTCTACGATCTTACTTTCGTTAAACAAAGGCACTATTTTTTCTTGAACGAAATCCAAAACCCTTTTATCCAGTTCTGCTGATATTCTATTTTTGTTGTCAAGCCATTCGCGCCATTTATCATACTTTGCTTTGGCTTCTTCGCGTGTATGATATTGGAAATTATAGTTCCAGCTACAATAGTCACGGCAGAAGGCAAGATATGGTTCTTCGCGAATGAAATTAATCATTCTAACAGCGTCCCACACACTACAGCTCGGCTCTTCGTCATCTGGATAAGCGTTGATTGTTGTTTTGATTTCAGATCTGCTAGGCTTGAATTTGTCAATGTTCTCCTCATACTGAGTAAACAACTCACCAGAAACATACTTCTTTTCTGACTTCTTATCAGGTAAAGTCCACCATATTCCGAACAACCAGCCTGGACACTCTTTAATGTGAAAGTGGACAATTGTATTGGTTCCATATCCAAAGATATAATAACCATCGAGGTATTCAATATCTTCAAACGTTACTGGAGTATCTTCCATTTCTTCGTTTACGCATTTGAAGAATAAGCCGGCACACTTTTTAAGCTTCTCTGGATTGCCGCTTTTATCTGCTTTTTTTACTTGATTCTCATACATTTTTATAATTGGATCAAACACGTTCTCATTCTTTTTCTTCATTAGTTATGCTCCTTTTGCTTGTATCGCACCTTTTCAACACAATAGGTTCAGGACAGCCTTCATCTGTGTAAGAATCAAGACATTCTGCTATCGTTTGTTCTAACACAATGTACTCTTCATGTTCTTCATCAAAAATTTGTATATGTATTTTTTTATCTGCATCAATGTATCTCGCCATCTTCATTTACCTCTTGTTTCAGCCACTTACAAATGTGCCGTTCACACTCATTGTCGCAGTCATGGTATTCCTCTGTGCAGAATATACATTTTAAAGTAGAATCGCGCCAATCTGGTAGATTATCGTAAATCCATTTTGCCACATCCGCTTCATCCATTTCGTTAATCACTTGTTTGATTTTCTCAAGATTTGTCATTTTCATTCCCTGTTGTCGTTGCTATCACCCTTTCGTTCCACTTGATGACGGCTTCTCTTCTTGTCGAACAAAACGGTATCGTTTTCCACGCAAATCCGCACTTGCAATTGATCCTAAACCCGTGTACTTCGTATCCCGAATAATAATCCCCATTGGAAACATACGTCCACGCATCACCACATTTGGGGCAAGGCTTAATCCTGAATTCATTCGTATCATATTTCTTCGTCTTCATTGGTATATTGTTTCCCCTATTCGTTCCTTTCGATCCATGCGCCTTATCCTTGCGTCAGAATGACCATAATCTCGAGGCCATCGTAAATAGACTTGTGTTCATATGCAGACGCAAACGTCTTGATGATAAACGATTCATATTCTCGCGAATCGTAGTCTGGATAACTGAAATACATATAGTCGGTCGCTAGATGCTCTGCTCGGCCTTCGACTTCGTCTTCGTCACCGTCGCCGCGAGCAGCGCGGATTGCCGCCTTGCCTTCGGCAGCTTCCGCCAACAACCTTGCCGCGTAAATCTCCGGCGAGAGTTTATCGTAGAACAAATCCTCTGCATCGTGCGTTCTCAGATACGCCTCGACGTCTTTCATCAGAAAATACCCTCTGTTGAAGTAGTCGTCCTTCGGAAGCTCACTCAGCGGAAGAGCCTGAATATACTGCCTATAAGGCTGGTTTTCTGGATTGAAATACCACGAGAATGCATTTTTCAGTTCTTCGCTTGCCTCCTCGTCGTCTAATGGACAGAACATCTCCCACAAGTCCGATGCGAAAGACCGCGATTTGTCGAGGACGCTATGTATTTTCCCTTCGTTGTCGTAAACACCGAGAGGGTAGATTTTTCCATCTTTCTTGTAGCCAAGATAGTAGTTGTAATACCAACTCATTATTATTTCTCCTTTCGTGCAAGATGGGGGGCGGCCTCACCCACAGAGGGAACCTCGGGAAAACACTAAAAAACGAGGAAAGCCTTTAGCCGCCTGGCTTTTAAGCAGAAAGGAAATTAGAATGGGAGTTCGTCGTCGTCGGTAGAGGCGGGTTCCGCCTTTTTCGTCTTCGGCGCAGTCGAGGTGGCCTGCGCTCCGTCGGCGTCTGCAACCGCCGCTTCGAAAATCACAACCCGCAGATACGAACGATTCTGCCCGTCCTGATTCTTGTATGCTTCGTTGGTGATTTTGGCGGACTTGATGATGATGCGCTGTCCGGGTTCGAGCTTGGGGATTGCGTTGAACGCATGTCCGACCAGACGGCCGTTCCAGTTGCTGTTCTTGTATGTACCGTCTTCCAGTTTTTCAGATGTGCTGAAGCGGAAGTCGGTGTACTTATCTTTGCGCTCGGAAATTTCCCACACCTTCGCGTAGGTGCCTTTGTCGTTCTTGTAGAAAAACATAACTTATCTCCTTTTACTCCGCCGCTTTTTCTGCGGGTTTCTTTGTCGTCTTCGCTTTTTCGTTCTTGGCGTCTATCTCGGCAATTAGATTGTTGACGAATGAGAGGGCTTCTTCTGCAATCTTAATGTCAGTGATTGCATGCGGGTTCGCCTTTCCGCCGTTGAGTTTCGCAAAACCGTCGCTCAGCACGGAGCGTTCAATCCCCTTGGCCAGGGCAAGTGTTCCGGCCTGCGTAATCTTCTCTTTGATAGCTTCGAGTTGTTTGTTATCTTCGAAGTTCTCGTTCTCCTTCTGCTTTCTGCGATACTCGTCGGGGTCGTCCTCGACCGTCGCAATCTGGAAGAACTTACAGAAGAAATAGCGGTTGGCGTATGTAAGCGCGGCGCCGAATGCCTGGGAACTGTCTTCCATATTCGCCGTGAACATCCACGGAACGACGAATGATTCGCCGCTGTCGACATCGAAGAACATATAGTTGATGTTGCCACTTACCAAGGTTTCGTTGACGGTGATTTCCTTACCGCCCTTCGTTTTCTGGTAGGAAATCCGTTCCACCTTGACGGTAGAGCCTTGAATGGACGGGATGCAGTTCACGCCCCATTTGTTGAAGCCCGCCGAAACGACGTTCAAAACCTCGCTCTCGGGGACGTACTTGTAGCCGTAGCCTTCCTTTGTCTTCTGGAGGGCCGCAGCGCTTTCTCCGATTTTACGGAGTTTCTGTTGCAGGTTGAGTTTGACCTCTTCTCCCATTTCCTTTTTCTCCTTTATGTATTTTCTTTTTTCTTTGCTTCTGCTGCTTTATTTGCGTCCTCGAGGCAGTCGGCGCATACCATCAATCCTTCTGGTATGCTCTTCCCGCAGATAACGCACAGGTTATCGTTCGTGATAACAAGTTCTTTGAGTTGCTTTCCTTCCTTGCGCACTTTCAACGTGTATCGAATCATAGCGCCGCCTCAACAACTGCTGTATGCCGTTATGTATGTATTGGAGTTGTTTTCGAGGATTGAGCCCATCATCTCTAGCGAGAGATAAAGCGATACGATGCAACAACCGTGATTGAGGTCATATCCCATCAACTCACAACCGAATACGTCTTGCGCCACATGCTCCGGGTATCCGTTAATGTCGTAATACGCAACGCGGCTTCTCGGCAGTTTGAGAAGTGTGAGCGCGGTTTCTTGGATGTCGCTGCGCAAGAGTTTGACTGTTTCCGGAGTGATAAGGAAAACATCCTCTTCTACTTCCTTGCAATTCCTCTTAAGCCATCTGTCGAAACTGTCCCAAGAACAGTAGTAGTCAAGAAGAATCTCGGCGTTGGTGTCTCTGGTGTGCAATACAATTCCGTTCTCAAGTCCCATGTTCAATCTCCTTTTTAGTAGTATTTTGAAACTGCGAAATGTTATTCGTTTATACGGTGGATTGGATAAAACGAAAAGTGACGAGAAGTGAACGGCGGTGATATGCTCTACTACCTTGGGGTGGTAGAGGCCGTGGGTTCAAATCCCGCCACTCAGACCAGTGTTAATACTCACAGAGCCTTGCTTTGTGGGTATTATTTTTTGTTCCGAGTGGCTCTAGACAGCATTTCAACTTACCGGTTGTGGACGGAGGTTGAAATTTTGTCGCGTAAACGCTTGTTTTTACTTGCGTTCGCGGGGTTGAATGTTGTGGACATCACAACTGTTTAAAGGGTGTTTTCTGCGATTTCGCCCGTTGCGATGGTACGCCTCTCGCATTGTTCGTTCTTCCATCCATATAGCGACTTTAGTGGATTCCATGGACGAAGCATTCACAAACGCTCCGCCAGGCGGGTATTTCTGCTATGCTTTCACCGCTGAATTTCACAACTGCTTGCGATAACTTTTTGGACTTTTCTTGTCGAAACATCCATAAAACAGCCTTGCCCGAAAAGCAAAACCTACAGGCGATTCGCAGGGACATCCAATGCTTTTGGCGCACCCTTGCTACCCCGTGATTCTACACACACGGACATTTATGAACAACTCGATAGCCCACTAAACGGTAGCATTTCATATAGGGCCAGGTCTTTGTCCTTGAGTCGAGTCACCACCCGGTAGCACTTATGCTCCGGTACGGCTTCGGACAAGGCTGTGGCGGCGGAGATGGGATTCGAACCCATGTTACTGGTACCAAAGGCCAGTGTCCTAACCGTTGAACGACTCCGCATTGTTTTTTAATTCCGCTCTTCTTCCGCCTCTTCGTCTTCTTTCAGCCAGGCGTTTATTGCGCAATAGATAGTGTCGTAGCATATTGCGCAATCATAACACTCCTCCGGCAGCCACCCATTCTCGTGTAACGGCGGGCAGTTATTCTGTTTCTTGAATTCTAATAGCAATTCCCTCTTTGTCATTGTCTCTCTCCATTCTTTTGCGCAAAAATTCCGTTAAGCGCAATTCCCATAGCGTCAGAATGTGCTTTGTTTACGTGTGTGTAGATGTCGGCTGTTACAGAAATGTCCGAGTGCCGCAGCCATACCTGGATGTCTTTCAGCGACCAGCCCTTCTCGTAAAGGATACTTGCGGTGCTATGCCGCAAATCGTGGAACCTCATATGCGGCCGGCCATTTTTCTCAAGAACCCGCTCAAACGCCTTTGTGATGTAGTCCGGCCGGATCAGAGTTCCATTCGGCCAAGTGAACACGTAATCGCTGTCGTTGTAACCGGCTCCGAATAGCGCCTTACTGTCACACTGCTCTTTCCGCACAGCCATTAAGATTTCCTTAACATCTGGTAGCAGAGGATACGTCCTCCGGCTGCTGGCCGTTTTGGTGCTGTCGCTCGCCGTGATTGTGAGGTTCTTCACGACGGTGTGGTTAATTGTCAGCGTGTCGTTTTTAAAATCCACCGCGCTCCACCGCAACCCGAGCGCCTCGGACCGCCTCAGACCGTAGTACATTGTAATTACAATCAGTGGATAGAGCATATGCCCCTTGAACAAACCGAGGATTTCCTTCGCCTCGTCGTTCGTTGCCACGTGCTTCTGCTGTACTGCCTCGCTTCGAGCCGGCACCTTCACGGACAGCACCGGGCTATACATCACAATGCCGTCGAGCACTGCGTCATTGAAGATGAGTGCCAGAATCGACTTGTGCTTCTTTAGCGATTCGGAAGACAGCCTACCGCCAGTGTTCTTGTTGCCGTGGTTCATCGCGTATGAGAGGTAGTTCTTGATGTCGACCGGTTTAACCTCGTCAACCTTTAAAGACAGGTTAACGAAGTAAGGAATGATATGCTTCTCAACATAGGTTTTGTA